>Ga0116231_10008019_pt1 | contig 18820 bp, 17 predicted proteins | sample S1TSphgellanicum_2_FD_89695 | JGI IMG/M metagenome (GOLD analysis project Ga0116231, IMG submission 89695) | Host-associated microbial communities from peat moss isolated from Minnesota, USA - S1T2_Fd - Sphagnum magellanicum MG | ecosystem: Host-associated > Plants > Peat moss > Unclassified...
GCAGTTGGGAACCTCTCCAAACAATTGCCAGTTCCCTTTACACTACTACTCATACCACCAAAGAAAACAAAACTGTGCTGATGAAGAAGGAGCTGCAATACCAGGCACTGCCAAAGCTCCAGCGGCTACCTCACCTCACAACAACAACCATCTTCACAACACACTGCAGATGCTGCTGCTCTTCTCTGCCCGTCTGCATGTCCGTCTGTTTGTTTGTTTGTCTGTCTGTGCCTGCCTCCAGAATCCAAAGGTGGAAGCTTTAGTGCACACAAACTCTTCAACAAACTCAAAATGGAAAAGAACAAAAAGCCCAAAAAAAAAAAAGGGTTCAGGAAAAGCACAATAACAACTATAGCAGCAACAATCGAAGCAAAACAAAGGGACTTTTCAAAACTACAAAATACTGCAATGAGTGGAGTGTTGTCTTGAACAAGAAGTTGAGACCAAAAAACAGCACCTCGCCACGACAAGTGCAGGCCAGTTGAGAAACTCCAGTGACAGTAGTAGGCCTAGAGAGAGTGCCAAGAACAAACACACCAAAATCAAAAATAAAAAAATAAAACATGCAGGGGCTTGCAACCTAAGTATAACTACATTATACACACATTCATGCATTATTTTTCATTCCCCAAATCCAATCCAAACTAACCCAACGGCCTTAAAGTTCTTCAAAACCCAAAGAAAAAAAATAAAAATCTTGTGCTGCTGTGTTGGACAAAACAAAGATGAGCTAAACCTGCTAACACTTTGTAAATCATAAAAGGCACCAATCATAGCAAGTGGAGGTGAAACAAAAGTGCCAAAAACCCATCACTTTCGTGTAAGTAGACATTAATTAGGTGCATATTACACACTTATCGACAAACATAATTTTTGCATTCCTGCAAAAGCACTAAATCAAACAACAGCCTCCCAGTTTCCACTAAAGTCATTAACTTAATAATATCTTGTTTGTTTGCCATCATCTCTGCTCAACAAGTTTCTTGAGTTTGAATAGGTTTCCTTATTACAGTTGTAAAAGTGCTGTTGCACTACTAAGTGACGAGCAACACAGGATGCTGAGCAACCCCTTAAGGACTCTTCAAGATGGATGTCCATGCAACTGGCCACATGGTTCTGTGGTGTAAGGGTGTAAATAATGTTGGTATAGTTCTTATGGGCACGTTTAACTTCCTCCAAGAATAAGTAGTTGTTGTTGATGAATCTCAACTAAATTAAGTTGACTCAGATCTCTTTTTCTCACACTCAATCTGACTGAATCTCTCTCACCTTGGGTGAGCCATCCAGCCAGCCAGCAAGCAAGCAAGCAGTGCACCTACATTGGTACCTTCACCTTCTTTGAGTACTTTCTTCAGTAACAAATGTTAAATTTGGACTACAAATTATCCCTGATTCAATCATAGGACAGGATATTTTATGATGTTTAGAAACAACCCAAAAAATATTTTGGGGTTTTAAACTCTGGTACCAGTGTTGGTGCCATTTCATCCTACCTGGGCACAATGTTAAAACTCTTTTTGGGTTGCTTATAAACATTGTAACCATCCCTTCTGAAGATTACATCAGGGTCTTTGAATCCAAATTTAATCATCCTCCTTTTAAAACATATTGTAATACTAACCTAATTAACTATGAGAAAAAAAAATCCAGGACTTTTGAGAAATTAGTTTTGAAGGTTTATATAGCAAAGTGAAAATACACCCAATACATTTTTAATGATTATGCCAGAATTTTAGGAAACAATATATTAAGTAGTTGGCATCAAAGTGCTGAACTTGCCAGACTACTACATAACACATCCTCCCTCCCCACACACTCACTGACTCCATTTCAAGTACATACCAGTGTTGAGTGGGTATTAGAATTGCATCCAATCCTGGATGGTTATCAGGGCGGTTCTTAGAATATCCATAGCCACGTTTCTCAAAATATCAAAGCAAACTGTTGGGTTACACATATTCACAATTCTCAATTAAATGGAATAAGCCAAATAACCACCCACAAAACCACTAATTCTTTATGGGTTGGCTCCATGTATTGCATTGTGAATTCTTTTAGGGTTTTGAAATAACCTAAACCAATGTTTTGTTGATTTTGGTTTTTTTTTTTTTTTCAAAAACCGGCATACCCAACATCCCGACTCAGAACTTCAGATGGATTCCATATGCACAACATAAATGCTGGTCCTTTGCAAGGTAGTTGATGATGATGAATATAGACTGTATAGTGATGATGAATATCTGCCAAAGTCGACATGGTTTGGATTGTTGTCTTGACATGCTTTGTCCTATAGTGGTCAGTAAAGTGCCCATTTTCCACAAAAAGTCTTCAAACCTTCTACCACTAAACATTTTTTGGCACTAAAACACCACTAAGTACACTAAGTGGTGACTAGTGGTGCGCCATATTGATCCTCTACCGAAGCTAGTTAACTATAGTGATGCATGATCACTAAGCTCACAATAGTTAATTAACTATAGTGGTGCATATATGCGCCAACACATTATAGGTAGTTAACTGCAAGCAGGACTGGGACTTTGCATACCCAATACACATATATCAGTTCATCCATGTCCTTCATAGTACCACACTCACAGACGCATCGTGAATCCTCCTTGGTCCTCGGGATTCCTGTGAGAAGCACCGTTTTTTATTGCACTTACATTCTTTAAGTATGAAGAGATTGTATAAGTTCAATAAAAGGCGTTCGCCATCCAAGGCTAGTTAACTTTAGTGGTGCATGATCACTGAACTCACAATAGTTAGTTAACTATAGTGGTGGTCAGAGGCTGGACCTTATAGGCATAGTTAACTTAGTGGTTGTCACAACCCGAGGATGAAAAAAATAGTTAAAGTAGTTAACTACTGTACTGGTAGAAGGTCTAAAAGTCTTTCAACTTCCTGTCAAGATTCGGGAACCCCAACCCCATACCATCATCATAGTAGCCAAGGGTTAGTTTCCACATTGACAAAAAACCAAAAAAAAATTCCAAAAAAAATTTTATTTTAAAAAAAAAATTGAAACTATATATTTTTCCATCATCTACTATAATATTGTGATATGAGTAGTGAAATTATTCAGAATGTAGTCTATGAAAATTATGATAACTTTCAACATGTCAATGTCATATTTTCACAATATTTCATTTCATTATTTCGAGGATTATTTAATGACGAAACTGATTCCCCCAAATTTTGACAACTTTGGTGCATTTTTTTCACAAAAATCCTTCATATGGGTTGCACTGGATTTTTATTTTTTGGTAGGCAAGTGGTGAAAATACACCCCAAAGAAACACTGGAACTCTCAATGCGCTCAATCTAATTTGTCTTCACACGTTAGACAGACATAGTAAATTCAGAAAAGTCAAGAGTTTTGCATTGAGCACAGCTGTGCTTCATGTGCTAGTATAACCAAAAGAGAGGGTGCAAGACCCTGCAACAAATCGGACGATCTGATGTCCCTACATGGAACTTAGTTCTATGCGATCCTAAAACCAATCAACACATTCAGATCTTTCCTTCTGAATCATCCAAAGCTCTGCTGCCTACTACTACTAATCACTTCACTCAGACATCACTTACACTTGCACAAAATCAGCAAATTCTGATCATCGAATCTGAGCTTACACCTTCATTCATAAAAGGTCCAAAGAGTACAGACATCTTCGCTACAAGGTATACATCAAAAGACAAACACACCTCGGCTCTAATGCTTCTCAGCTAATCCTGCAAGTCATTCTTAACTGTCCAGCTAAATTGTTGGCGCAGCGGAAAAATTTCAACAACTAGCCAAAGCTAAAGATCTTCTCTATCGTCTATCTGTGCATCTCTATGTTCATCTACCATGATCTGCACTACCCTCTCGCCATAACCTACCAAGTCTCTAAAATCTCTCTGATCTTCTACCTCTTCCCCTGGTCTTCTTTTGCCTTCAATCCTTCCTCCTCACCTTCCGTCGGCGCTCCATCCACTCCCCTTCATCAATGCAGCTCCATTCCGTCATAATTCGCGCCGCCTCACTCGCATGCGATCCGATTTCACAGCATCTCCAGAAACAGCCGCCATGCATTCTTTGCATCAGTAATGGAGAGATCCACGTAGCCAGAAACACTGACGGCTACAAAATCAACTCAACCAACTGGCCATGTTCACACTAGCTTGGTGACCTATTGTCCGGTCACATATGTAACCCCTCCGTTCTTTAAAAAGCTGAGTCCCTCAACTTCATCTACTCTTGGAGAACGTGATAGATCTGAAGATCTCTACGAGGCCTTTCCCATTGGCGTCCATCCGCATCCTGGACGATGCACACTCGACCGCCCTCTTCAAAATCAAAGTTCCCCTTCCCATCTGCATGCCCAATGAATTGATATGGACCTTCCCAGCTTGCAGCCAAGGTTCTCTTCCTTCCTGGTTTCTTCATTTTGACCATCGTTTCACCTGCAACAAGACCTTCGAAAGTATGTTTACCTTTCCTGGTAGCATAGGTCCTCCTCTGCTTCTGTTGCGCTTGTTCCACATTGAGTAAAACACTTTCGTGGATGTTCGCTATAAGCTTCACTTTCTGCAGAAATTGCGCTACATCCACTTCAACATCAACATCATCATCAGTCGTAACAGTTAAAGCATGCAGGTAATTGTCTACCCTGAGACGTGGTGTTCGACCTATCAGGATCATGAAGGGTGAAAATTTGGTGCTAGCCTGTATCCCACATCTGTACCCAAACAATATCTTAGCCAGATGCTCATCCCAACAATCTACACTTTCTAGTGTTGCAGCAAGAATGGTAATGTTGTGCTTGATGGTCTTGATCAAGCGCTCCGCCATCCCATTACACTGAGGCCACTGGGGTGCAGTGTGCTGGTGCTGGATGTCGTAATCCTTGCACATAACATCGAATCCTACAGCCCATTCCCCACCATTGTCAGTGAGCACGAACTTGGGGACTCCATACCTGCAGATTATGTCGTCTTCCAAAAACCTGGCCACAGTTTTAGCACCATGATCAACAACTGCTTTTGCCTCGCACCATTTGGAATAATGGTCGATTGCCACCAATATGTACTTGTTTCTTGACTTGGTTTCAGGCAATGGTCCTACAGTGTCCATAGCCACTCTATGAAACAAATCACATACAGGTATGCTCTTTAACTCCTCATCTTCAAAGCGTATACTCCCCACTCTTCTCACCATCTGACACTATTGGCATATCTTCACCACAGTCTTCACATCCTCAGTTCAATTGTGCCAAAAGTACTTCCTACATACCTCTACTAGAGTCCTTTTTTCTCCAGAATGCCCTAGGTCCTTGTGCATTCAGACTACTAGTCCCATACGGTCTTCTGGCCTTGGTACAAGCAAGTCCTTGAAATAGAGTGATTGATCCCGCCAGTGGTAGTTCGATATCCTCTTCTTTGTTCTCTTGGACTCCCCAGGATCAACAATGTCTGGTAGCATGCCTCCTTGCAGCAAGTCCATACAGGTCACATCCTCCCATATATCCTGGTGCGTTGTGTTTGCGCCCCATTCGTCCTCCTCATCCAAACCTGTAGCAGCCAAGTCACATTCATTAGACTCAAACAGTTGCTGAGCGGCCAATACTAGCTCCAACTACTGTTACCTGTCATAGCACTGGGGTCTCCTCCTCTTCAACACCGCTCCCACATCTTCGCCCTGCACAATCTCACTCTTCCTTGCAATTTCTGCCTCATACGGCTCAAACTCCTTGGCTTGGTCTTCTTCTGACACCACGTCGACCATATACACCTATTGGTTGCTAACATGGTCATAACACGCATGCTGTTGTACACACTCCCTGTCCTTTCTCTTGATGCCGAGCCATTCCGTTTCTTCGCCAGTCTGAACAAAGAGAGTTTCCCCTTCTCTTTTAGACGTGTTAGTCGGTGGACTTCCAACGTCTTGGATTTCTCCACCAAAATCATCATCATCTGTGGCATGCCTTACCGGGTTCCTGCTCAAAGCATTTGCATTCGTATGTCTCAAACCTGGTCGATGCAGGATCTTGAAGCTGAAATCCTGCAGCATATCGATCCATCTGCCTCTCCTGCCATGTGCGTATGATGTCGTCGCCAACCATTCAAGCGGCTTATGGTCTGTTCGCAGAGTAAAATGGTTTCTGTGCAGATACTGCCTAAAATGCATGATGCCCCAGATCAATGCATAGCACTCCCCTTCCATGGGGTGAAATTTCCTTTGCGCCACCGTCAAACCTTTGCTGGCATATGCCACCACTTTCTCGAACCTACCCTCCTTCTGTGACAGGATGGCACTAACACCTTTGGTTGACCAATCCACATCGAGGCAGAATGGCCTCTTGAAGTCTGGACATACCAATATGGGAGCATCAACAAGTGTTTTCTTCAAAGAATCAAACGCCTGCTGGCAGTCCTGATTCCATATAAACGCAACGTCTTTCTTCGTCAACTCAAACAACGGACCAGCCAACCTTGAGTACCCTCATACATACTTTCGGTAGTACCCTGTCAGTCCCAAGAAAGACCTAACACTGGTGACCGTCGTCGGTTCTGGAAAATGCAACATTGCGTCAATTTTCTTAGGATCTGGCTTAGCACCTTCCTTACTGACCACATAGCCCAAGAACACGATACTCTCAGCAACGAAACAGCATTTGCCTGGGTTCAGCTTCAAGTTCACTTCCCTAAGCTTGGAGAGTACAGCTTCTAAGTGTCGCAGATGATCTTCCCAATTTTCGTTGTGGACATTGAGATCACCCATAAACACCTTCAAGAACTTGTCTCCCAATTCCTTGAAAACTAGCGACATTGTTCTCGTGAAAGTGCTGGTCGCATTCTTGAGACCGAAAGGCATAACCGTCCAGTCATACAATCTAGTCTTGGTAACCAATGCCGTCTTCTTCATATCTTCAGGAGCCATTCGAATTTGCCAAAATCCTGACTGCAAATCTAGTGTAGTAAACCAAGCGGATTTCCCTAGTTGGGAAATCACATCGTCAACAAGAGGCATGGGGAACGAATCGCGCCGGGTCTGTAAATTGAGTGGTCGGTAATCTCCACAGAATTGCCTACTCCCGTCCTTCTTCACTGGCAGGGTCACATGACAGGCGTACTCCGGATCACTCAGCTTCATCTTACCCAACTCCACCAACACATTAATCTGTCTTTTCACCTCTGCCTCCTCCCAGTATGATAATCGACCAAGAGCTACTTTGCAAGGCGGAAATCCTTGTGTGTCTATGGAGTGTTCTCCGACAGTACAACAACCTAGCTCTCTTTTGTTCTAAGCGAACACATCCTAATATCGCTCTAACACTCCCCAGAGTTGCTGTCCCTTCTTCTCATCCAGATTCTGATCAACTCGAATCTTCTAGCAAATTTCTTCCCACCTCGAACTTACCTTCCGGTTGTTCGATAACGCCAACTACTCCTTGAAGCTGTTATGAGAATCAATAGTATCCACTTGCTGGACCTGTAGTAGTACAGGTACTTTTGTGCAATTTGCGGCTCCAGGGAGAGCCTATTTTCCTTGCTCTGCATCAGAAACCCACCTGATCCAATCGACATAGTCGTCAACATCTATGATTTCCTCTTTCATGAAATCATCAGCTTGCTTTTACAATGTCAGCTGCAACATTTGTTGTGGTCCTTCCAATAATACCAAATCCTCAAGTTCGGTGTTTCCGAACTCAGACTCATCAACAACTAGCTCCACCAGTTGAAGCCCGCCTTCTCGATCCTCATCTGTATCAGAGTCCGAATCTGATACCCATGCATCCGTCCGTCGAGCTGCAATGTTCTCACACAAAGATGGTTGTCTGACGATCGCGTCCAATTTTCCATCGAGATGTGTGTTTCCCAGAGCAGCAGTAACTTCTTGCATCATGGTCTCCGAATTCATTTTCTGCAGCATGTTTACCATGGTTAATGGCAATACTTCCACCTTAGTTCTTAGTTCGCGCCTCACTTGGATCAATCCTCGCTCCACATCAACAATTGCTCCAATTTTGATCAGAAGATCAAGTCCAAGTAGTACGTCATAGTTGTCTGTGTCCACCACCATGAACGTCATGGTGCACTGCACACCTCCAACCTTGACCGGTACTTCATCAATTCGACCAAGAGCCTGCGTGACAACTCCTGATGCGGTCTTGTAAGTTTCAGATCCAGAAACCAAGTGCATTAATCCTAATTCTCGAACTACTGCAGCCGCCATGACAGACATCGACACTCTAGTGTCTACAAGTCCCTCCACCAGATAGCTATTTACTTCCACCGACAAGTGGAGTGTCTTACTCCTATGTGTTTTGTTGATGCATATTCGTTTAAGCGTTGGAGCTGCTGAAACCATAGACACATGATTATTCACATCTTCTGCATCCTTCTTCTTTCTAGCCACCTTTACTAGATTTTCTAGGTGTTCCAATTCTCCCGATATCATCAGCACTGTTTCCATGGGTGTCATTGAAACTTTTCCTTTGATGAAATGGGACAGAATTTTCGACCTGACAGAATTCTCCTAATTCATCCTTGTGTTTTCTCCTGCAACTTCAGAAGATGGTCCTGTGCCTGCCGGTGCCACTTCGACAGGCATTCTTCTCCTCGGTACTCGCGTGTATGACAATATGCTCTCATTCCCACACAACTTGTTGAGTTGTTGCAGAGTTGCTTCTTCGTCATTCAGCAATACTTCTAAAAAGTTTTCTACTCTAGAATGTGACTTCGCATCCTTGGGACTCTTCCAACACCTGTCCTCTGAGTGTCCTAGACCTGAACAAAAGGAGCATTTTATCCCACAATTTTCTGTCCTATGAGACATGCCACATTTGGCGCATTTCGGCCGTGGTTCATTTAATCTCGGACATGTAGTGGGTATATGGTCTCCTCCCTTACAGATCTGGCACCCTCCGAACATGGTGGAAGAGGATGTTGCGACAGGATTCGACACATTCCCCTTCAAGAAATTAATGAGTGTGTTGTTTAAAGCAGTAACTTGCTTTTCCATCATCGTCTCTACAACTCCCTCTTCTTGCTCCTCCTTCAAGGGTTTGAATGGAGTCTCTCCAAGTTCACCCAGTATTCTCTCGAGCTCTGTGGCAGCGCTCACCAACTCTTCAATGTCAGTAAACGTCCTCACCACACATAACTTTCGAATTTCAGGCCTTAATCTGGCCAAAAAACCTTCTCCTTTGTTCGGCGTCTTGTATCCTTCCCTTCTGAAACAGTCTATCAAGTCGTTCAAAATATTTTTGAACCCGCTCCTTGGGTTCTTGCTTGACGGCATCAAGCTTCATCCTGATGTCATCGACATCCACATTGCCATACTTTTGTACAACCAGAGTTCTCAACTTAGGCCAATTGGCTGGGGCTAGTTGCATCCTCTTGAACCACTCCTTTGCTCTACCCCTCATATTCAACTTCGCAATCTTGAAGAGCTTGTCTGCATTCAGATCTCGCACTTCAGCTGCCATGGTGAGCCTCTCCGCCCAGTCATTGACGTCCTCATGGTCTCTTCCCTAGAACAATTCATCCATCCCCTGGGGACTGGTCATCTTGCAAACGTTCAATTTTACACAAAAATTGCAACACTTTCTACTATACACCCAACCTTCGGCCAGCATCGGCGGCCACAATATCGAATAGCTTTATAGTTTACTCTGTTCATTTCAGAATTTGAGAAGAGCAATTACTATACGATTCAATCTGCGAATTGAGACTGTTCTCCTTCTGCTACTGGTCTCAAAGGTGCAAAATTAGATGGAAGAATGGAAAAGCTTTGCTCACCTGTGGATTCTTGTTGGAACTGCCACTTTGCTTCTGAATCGCGCCATATTCTCCAACTGAGGCATAGACATGATACTTTAATTATCATTATAGCCAGACATCCACAGGTTCTACCAGAACTGCCAGACCTGAACCTGGCTCTGATACCAAAAGAGAGGGTGCAAGACCTTGCAACAAATCAAACGATTTGATGTCCCTATACGGAACTTAGTTTTGTGCGATCCTAAAACCAATCAACACATTCAGATCTTTCCTTCTGAATCATCCAAAGCTCTGCTGCCTACTACTACTAATCACTTCACTCAGACATCACTTACACTTGTGCAAAATCAACAGATTCTGATCATTGAATCTGAGCTTACACCTTCATTCATAAAAGGTCCAAAAAGTACAGACATCTTCGTTGCAAGGTATACATCAAAAGACAAACACACCTCAGCTCTAATGCTTCTCAGCTAATCCTGCAAGTCATTCTTAAGTGTCCAGCTAAATTGTTGGCGCAACGAAAAAATTTCAATAACTAGCCATAGCTAAAGATCTTCTCTATCGTCTATCTGTGCATCTCTATGTTCATCTACCATGATTTGCACTACCCTTTCGCCATAGCCTCCCAGGTCTCTAAAATCTCTCTGATCTTCTACCTCCTCCCCTGGTCCTCCTTTGCCTTCGATCCTTCCTCCTCACCCTCCGTTGGCGCTCCATCCACTCCCCCTCATCAATGCAGCTCCACTCCATCACAATCCGTGCCGCCTCACTCGCGTGCGATCCGATTTCACAGCATCTCCAGAAGCAGCCGCCATGCATTCTTTGCATCAGTAATGGAGAGATCCGCGCAGCCAGAAACACTAACGACTACAAAATCAACTCAACCAACTGGCCATGTTCACATTAGCTTGGTGACCTATTGTCCGGTCACACTAGTAACATGGCCAAAAGTCACACCCAAGAACAATAATTTGAAAAAAAATGCCATAATATTTTTTAGTGTATAAAACTTGACTTCCATTGGAACACAGCCTGCTCTCAGCCCTTGGATCCTACACAAAACTTGTGAATTTCCACTATGGAACTCTGACTCATGAGCTTTCTCCATGTTCTATATGCAAAAGAGCCATCTATTAAAGAGATTTTTGGTCTTCTCAATCCATTTACTACTTTGCCACATGGTCAAGCTGCAACAACAAATCCAGCTTTTAGCTTTTAAGTACCACAAGACCTAAATGCAAATTGTATTGAAACATACCAGTTGCTTCTTTCTTCAGTTTTCTAAGTAAAATTGGTGTTTTGGGTATGAGTGACTCCCAAAAATAGAATTGAAACTCACTGGGGGCAAGTCCCAATAATTGTGTGCCTGAGGGATGGATTGAAGCTTATAACTAACTAGATGGCTAGGCTATGGACCCAAGATTTGAAGCTTATAAAAGATGGCTGGACTAACTGGGAGCCAAAAATACAGCTAATTATGGTGTGTCTGTGGCTGACATGAATCGTTGACAGTTCCGATATGCCATCTCCAATCACACACATACTTTGTAGGATCACTTTGCACTATACATTATGTTCACATATCAAAGTAAAGGACACAACAACTTGACACAATTATTTGCAAAAAAATTTGAATGTCAAAGACCTTAGTGTTGGTCGGTTACTGGGATTTGCCTCCAAGCCCCGTCAGGTATCAGGCCGGTTCTTAGGGTTGATAACCATCATTGAAAGCATCAAATAATCAAACACCCTGTTTCAATATATAACCATTTTTCTTCTTCTTTTTTTAAGGTCAAATAACCACCCAGAAAAACAACCCATTCTCTCATGAAACCAACCTTTGAGGGCTTTGATTTTTGGGCATGTGCAGGCCCCAAAAAAATTCATGTCCATAGGACTTGCTTGTTTCAAAATTTTCAGTTTTGCAACATGTAAAAATATGTAGTCATGTGTTTGCACAACATTAAGCATTTTATACAATTACAGAGCAATTGATACTCAACTATGTGAGATTTATCATGTTTTTTTTCTTCTATAACATCATTCAGATTGTCAAATTTGTCATCTTACAAAGCTAAATGATTTAAAATTAGTTCAATACTTGATTGTTAAATACAACTTGTTTTGAATGTTTTGGGAAAGATAAATATTGAAAACATTGTAACAATATTAAGTTGTTGAAAATTCCTCATACACTTTGAGACATTAGATTGAGATGAAAATAATATTTATACATTTGCAAGGCAATATTTGGAATTTTGAATATTTTACACACAAACCCACCAACTAGTGTTTTATTTGGATGCAAAATTTTGCATGATTATGAAATCCAACGAATGCTAATGAAATGTTATGAATGAGAATTTTGATTTTGAAAAAATTGGCAAATATGAACCATTTTGAAACAACGTCACTAATATTGTATTGGGCAATCCAAATTTGTCACACCAAACTAATGGCTGAATGTGAGTGATTACCAAAAAATTTTAGATCATGATGATGCCTTGCATTCAACATTTTAAATGTGATGGTGTTCGCCATCATTATGTGCATCTATTATTCCTAGTAGTCATCATCTCCTTCCCATCACACTTAGTGTTGCAACCCCACTTTGAGGAAGTGTGAGGTCACCACTCGCATTCCCGAAAATGAGAGTTGGGAGTCCTCTAGAACTCCCGAAAATTCAAAACACAATTATAGAGGTCAAAACACCTCGCATTGAGGTGTTCTTTATATCATTGGAAAGGTATTGAAGCGTAGATGTCTACAGCACAAGTTATGGTCGAAAGAAGGGCCGGGAATCAAACTAGCAGTTTGACTCCCGACCACTAAAAGTCGAGAATCAACCCAATTTCAACGTGCACTAGTGGATTGCAATACATCATTGGAAATCTCTCAACGAGGGCTACAAGTTTGGTTCAAACCTCGCCCCAATCGGAAATCAGGGCGAGAAGTTATGATCGCCCAAAATCTCAGGACTCCAAACTGAAACAATTTCGGGATTCCACTTTGGGAGTCCTAGGAAAAAGTGACATTCGGATGCGAGTGCTGCGGAGAGTCACATAGAATATTATATGGGGGAAGGTGGTGGCTTCCCCCAAGTCCAGGTCGTGATGAGTCAAGTGAGTGCAGGGTTGCCCGTGGCTTGTCCCAACACCGAAAGTGTCCCGGATGTGAATTAATCCACTTGTGGTTGGTTTGTGGATGCAGGACCGTGTAACTAAGTAGCTCGTCCCTCTTCCTAATCTAATCCCGGAGCTTTCAGCATGCCCCTCTTACCTCTCTTTAATGCTGGAAGTTGGGAGCGGCACCAAGTTCCAACTATTCCGCATTTTGACATAGTTGGACCTTTTTGGGGTCTAACAAGGAACTTGGGGGCGCATCACTTAGTAATTGTTATGCAATTGTGGACTCCTTCTACCTTCTATTGCAATATTTTTGACTTGTGTAAAAGCTCTATTACACAAAATGTATTGTCAATTACAATCATCACCACACATTGAATGCAAACAAAATGCAAGTAACCTTAAGTTACATGTTTGTTGCAACTTGTTGTAGATATGGGAAAGTTCAAACTTAACAAAAAAAGTTTGTCATAAACTTTGTAAGCATTCAAAACTATTTTCTTGAAAGCCACAAAGATCCAATTTTTGGTGTACAAATGCATTGTTTATGGTTTAAAATTTTGTATTTTGCAAGGTGGACAAAAATGAACGGTGCCATTGTTGAAAAGCTTCAAGCTCATAATTGAGTATATTACAAGTAAATCACCTTTTGACTCTTATTTGTATTTGAATTATTTCCTTGTTCATGTTCTTTTTTAGAGGTTTAAGGTAAGAAATCTTTTAAAGCTCTTCTATGAAAGTGTTTGTACATTTCGATTTGGGAGACTTATATGATCTTCTAAAATTTTGATTCAAACACATTTATGTTTTCCATGTTTTCTTGTAAGCTTTCAATTTCTAGAAATTTTAGGGTTTTGCATGTGCATAGTTACAACAAGTCAATTTAGCTTATAAATATCGAGCCATGCATGAATTTGTTTGTAAGCTTTCCATTCCTACATTATTTAGTTTATAAGCAATTTTTTACAATTCATGCTTCAAAAGTTTGAATTCTTGCACATGTTAAGACCTAACGTGCTTCAATTTATTTTATGGAATAGAAAGTACACACACATATCTCTTTTGCATATTATGTTCCAACCCTTCCAAATGTACAATTCATGCTTGAAAGTTTTGAATTCTTGCACATGTTAAGACCTAACATGCTTCAATTTATTTTATGGAATAGAAGTACGCGCACATATCTCTTTTGCATATTATGTTCCAACCCTTCCAAATCTACAACATTTTGCAACATGGGTTCTTTAAGGATGTTAACTACTTGTTTAGTTATAAGATTTGTTGCTAATGTTTATTTTATTATAAGTGTTTATAACTACTAATCTTTGGCTAGATAGGTTGTTTCCAAGAGTTATTGGGTGCAAGAAGCTGTTTATGTTTGACACCATTTCTAGGTAATATCTTGACATATGATTTCCTTGATAAATTAAAGGTTGTAGTCTTTACTTGGCATTATCTTTAAATAATGTCTTAACACTTTGATGTTTATTTCATTGGCTTTAGGGTCTAAATCATAACATTTTTTTGTAATTCCTTCTCCATTTAAAAGGTGTTAATGTAATTTGTTTAGTTGCAAGTGTTCATTGGGTGCAAGGACTTACTATAGTTCTTGTTTGGTATCATCTCCAAATAATGTTCTTACACAAGATGTTTGTTTTATTGGGTTTAAGGTTTAAACCGAAACATTTTTCTTGTGTAATGCCTTCCTTATTCATAAAGGTATTAATGTTGTTTGTTTGTTTGCACATGTTTATAGAATTGTTGGTTGGTTACATTTGTGAAATATTGGGTGTTGGTGTTTATTGGGATTCATATTATGGTGTGTTGATCAACAATGGCTCCCTTGAAAAACCTTGCAAACTTCAAGTACCATTTATTTTACATTCATTTTAATGTAGTTATGTATTTGGCATTTGGGTCCCAATGACATGTGGCACAATTATATTCCTTTGTTCTTTCTAGTTCTTGCCCAATCTCAAGTATTATTACCTTTCTTGCTTCTAAATATGTCGATGTAACTACCACAAAAATTAATGACCTTGCTATTTCTAACCTATTTCAGTCCCATATAAAAAGAAGAAAAAGAAAGTTGAGTGTGTAGTGCAAAGACTTTTCCAAGATACATGGGCAACCAAATTCCCATGGGTTGAACTTGTATTAGAAGAAGGCAATAAGCTCCACCATGTGAGACGTAAGATTTGCATTGTGGTAAAGTATTAGGAGAAGCTATTGGTGCCAAAATTGGATGACTTCAATAAGCATAATGGGAGAAGGAAATGTATTCATTTTATTCTAGGGCAGAAAATTGGTGAATTTTACACAAGCTTCAACACCTTACATGCTAAAAATGAAAGAATCTATGTCATTATAATGCTTAATTCTATCTATAATAAGTGATCAATGGAGAAAAGGTTGCTAGGATGAAAAATACACACAATTTGTTACTATTTTTCATCTTTTCAAACCCGAAAAGCTAATTATTGAGTTTGAAAACATGAAAGGATTGTTTGAGATTTTGAAAGTTGACAAAACACCATATAAGCACTAGAATGATTATAATGAATGGGAAATGGCAAATTGCATGCACAATGTGTTTTGGCTACAACATAACATGTTATTCAAATTTCTCATTTAATTTATTGAATTATAATGAGTTAACAACTTTTGATACTAATAGTTGGATGTCTATCCATTATTATGTGGTTGAAAATTGGATTAAAGTTTCAATATTGTTGAATTTCTAAAGGATCATTAAAGGTGGTGGGTTTGACACACTAACCATTATATTGGTGGAGTTTGTGACTATTTTTTGGGGACTAACAAATGGGGATTTAACGTTGAAATTTGTATGTCTTGGTGTGATTGCTGTCGAAGGTTTAAATATTAGTTTGACAATTCAAATGACATAGAAACATGCATCATTTATGATGAACATCCATTGCACAGGCCCATCATTGTGATTTAATCATACAAACATTGTCTAACTTGCCATTTGCTATGAAAATTGATGCCCTGCTTGCTTCAATGTACATGTAATTCGTTCATTTTTTAAAAAGGCACCTTAAACATACCAAGTTAATAAAAATCATAAAAATTGAAAGTCAAAAAATTCTTCACAATGTTAAAACATTATGGGTTTTTATACTTGCACCTTCCAAATGTGTTTTGCTTAAATACAAATTGTTTATTGTGAATATGAATGAAGACAACATGTTGAATTCCCTTCAAAGCCAAATTATGAGTTACTTTGTGAATGTGACATTGTTTCAAGTTTGACATGTGTTTTACCCATGTTGGAGCTAGTGACAAATTTGTCAAAGATGTCAAGGGTAGGGAAATTTTTTATGTGATCACTAGGGAAATTTTTTTATATGATTTTGTGATCACAATCAAACTCATTGTGAGTGATTTGTATAACATGTATGTAGACCTTCAAAAGAAGTACGATGACCCCTAATTTCAAACCTTCAACACCTTGGGGGATCATACATATGATGTTTACATATTGTGTTGTGGTTAGAATCATAGACTTAAACTAAGTACTTGGCATTCAAGATTCATTATTAGATGTACATGCTACACAAGATAGATGAAACAACTAAAGTAGTTTCTATGGTGAATAGGGCTGATGGGGAACATATGGTGTAGTCTATATGAATAACGCACATGTGTGTAGTAGAGAGTTGGATCAAATAACTTGTCCCATTGCTACTGTTTAGTGCGAGTTCATGGAATTGTTTGTGGGATGGGGGTTAATAGGATTGATTTAGCATTTGTAGGTGCACAAAGCTTTGATGGGCTATGGTTGGTTTGGTTTTTGGAATATGCAAGAAGATTTTTATAAGTAAAATCCTTTTGACATTGGGATGAATTAGCAAGCATGTGACAAAACAAACATATTTATTTTAGATGTATGTACTAATGTTGTTTTTTTGTGCAATCATTCTCTCACTATAAGTGAGGAGAATTGAAAATTAAATTGGGGTTCAAACCCCTTGAAAAGTTCATTTATGTGTGTTGTCAATCTTGTAGTTGCATTTGACATTCAAATTTTGCATCGAGCTTTTAACGCTCTTGTTCATTACTCTCACAGTACCCACCACAAATTGGGTTTTGGTTGTGGTCTTCTAGCTTTGGTTTCCATTCAAGTCACAGATGAAGATTAAACTTGAACACCCTTGTTACCACCCAATTTATATTCTTAAAATTGCCATGTAGCCCTCATGTTGCAGAAAGTTCATGTGTTATTACAAAAACTTTGATCCTCTAAAACATCTAATTGCCACTTGTTTTAATGAACTTCAGATAGAAGTGCCAACAACAATTCATCCAACACATGAAAAAAATAAAATTACCAACAACTATAGAGGTACAACTTCACATTTTAAAAGCCTAATTTACGGGGTGTTTATATTGTTATGAAAATATGACCAATACCTCCCCCTTTCACTTTTTGCATCCTTCACTAGTCAACCTGGTCTTCAAACAACCTCTCCAAATTCTCATCACGAATATAACAATAGTTAAAGACTCAAAATAATCATAAATGCCCCATAATCTTGATGGCATGTACTATTATATACCATGTAACTCATGCATCTCACCACTCTTGTGTGTGGCCTAGCTCTTGTGCTATTCATGGCTTGGGTAGCTAAAAGGTGAACCCTATAAAAGAACATGCCTCATTTTGAATCTATGGACAACCTCGCATCAATTTTACTAGATTATTCTGTAATATGTTGCCAAACTAGCCCCGGATGAATGACATTATATTGATAGGTACTTATTCGTGTCATTGACAAATGATAAAAAAATAATTTGGATTTTTGGACTAGTCATGAATTTTCACTTGTGTCTACAAACATGCCCAAACAAATTTCTCTTGTATATGCAAACATGTCCAAATTTTAAATTATTGATTTTGGAACATGTTTCATTTTGGCCTTCCAGACACGGCACAACATAATAATAGTAATAATAAATAAATGATAAATAATGTTAAACAAACCCAGCCACGATCCATGTATGTGTGAAACTGGAACCAAAACTGAGACAATTATAATTAATTTTAAAAATAAGAACTGGAGGTTCTTCATAAAAGTAAAGACCTGCCCAAGACTAGTTGTTATGAAATCTCTGGATTGCTTGCAACAAAACAGAAGACAATAGAGTTACATGTAAAGTATCTCAAATGGTGGGGGGGGGGATACTGAACCCCTAATTTGCTAGAACTGGGGATGAAAATAAAAAACAAGGATGGGAACAGTACACATGAATAATGAAGAGGGGACCAAACTAGTTTTCTCACCTCCTAAATCTGGATTTGCACTACCTGAGCTTCTTTACCACGGGTCATATCCTTTGATTAAATGAAGTCTTGTTAGAATACAATCTTGCAAATCTTGTAAACTGATACCCCAATTTCATTAAACTGTACTCAGGTTTGCTCGCTTTATAGCTACACTCAAAATAGGAGATGAAATGGGGATTACAGGGTCAAACTAGGGAATTTGGCTCCGCAATGGGGTATCTGTGAATTTGGCTATCCACATCGAGTGATATTCTCTCTGAAAATAAACCATTAACTCTTGCAATAGAAAGCTGGTTCACAGCTACATACTTGGATACACAATCTAGATCTACATTTGGGTTTGCCAAATTCTGTTTTTGGGTTCATTTTGAACCATTAGGCATTTAAAGCAGATTCAGATTTTTCTGCTCATTTCCATGATTCAGGTTCAAGTCAGTCAGATTGTGGGTTGCACTCCTCAGGAGCCAACCTTCAGTGTCTGAAGCAGATTCAGTTACTTCAATTGGGTTGTGGTCATTGTAAAGCCAACAGTAGCAAAGCAACTTTTACACCACTCTTGGGATTGATGATTTGTAACAGCTAAGACAACTTGCTTCTCAGTCATTTGCTCAGAAAA
>Ga0116231_10008021_pt1 | contig 18817 bp, 12 predicted proteins | sample S1TSphgellanicum_2_FD_89695 | JGI IMG/M metagenome (GOLD analysis project Ga0116231, IMG submission 89695) | Host-associated microbial communities from peat moss isolated from Minnesota, USA - S1T2_Fd - Sphagnum magellanicum MG | ecosystem: Host-associated > Plants > Peat moss > Unclassified...
GGCAAGCTGGGCGGTGTCGGGCAGCGGAATCAGGTTGACCACGCCTTGATCCTGATGCGTGTTGAAGCCGGTGGCTCCCAGCACGGTATCCGAGGTGCCTTGCGCGCCCAGGCCTTTGTCGTCGGCGATGATCAACTGGCGGTGCGCGGCGTCGTAAGCGATGGACGTTGGGAAATAGGCGGTGGGAATGTAGCCGATGACTCGATTGGCCTCGTGGCCGGAGAGGCTGACGACGGCGATGGCGTTGGCTTGGCCCATGCTGACAAAGGCGCGGTTATCGGCAATGGCAATGGCGTTTGGTCCGGCGCCGAATGCTCCATTCGCGATGGGAACGCTAAGGTTGAGGGTGCGAACGGTATCGTTGTCCAGATCTATGACGGAGAGGCTGTCGCTGTAGGCATTGGCGACGTAAAGATTGGAACCGGAGATGGTCATGCCGGCGGGATGGAGACCGACCTTGATGGTCTTCACGGTTTTGTTTGCGGCCAGGTCGACGACGGAAATGGTGCCGGTGATGGTGAAGGCATCTTTGCGGTCAACGACGATGGGTGTGCCATCGGAATCGTTGGTGAAGTCGTCGCCGGTGGCTGGGCGGCCGCCTTCGTTGCTGACATAGGCATATTGGCCGCGGATGAGGACGCTGTTGGGCGCGTTGCCGACCGGGATTTGTGAGATGAGCACGGCTGGAGAAGCGGTGAGGTCGATGACGCCCAGAGTATTGGCTGCATTCAGCACGACGTAGGCGCGTTTTCCATCTTCAGAAAGGGCGATGCCGCCGGGGTTGATGGATTTTGCATTGTGATAGGTGCGGCCGCCGGATAGAGACGGGGGCGGCGGCAGGGTGACGCTTTCGCCGTTGGTGAGACGGCCGGTTTCGCGATCGACCTTGGCGATGACGATGTGGTTATTGTCCTGGCTGAAGAATAGTTTCGCGCCGTCGGATGAATAGGAGATTCCGGTGAAAGATCCGGCTTTATCGGAGGTGAAGGTTTTGCCATTCACGGTGGTGGGCGTGAAGCGCTGAAGGACCTGGCCGGTGACAGTGTTGAAGATGATGACGGGCTGGGGCGAGCCCATGAGCAGCACGGCGGCGGTTGCGGTTTTGCTGTTGGGATTGAGAGCCACGGCTTTGGCGCGCACCGGGGCTCCCAGTTGCACAAGCGTGCCGGCCGGAGTCAGGGTTTGGTTGTCAGAGACGACGATGGAGCCATCGGGCTGCGGACCGACGGTGCGATTTTGGGGCGTTGCGGCAAGGGCCGAGACGAGGAGACAAGTCAGCAGTGCCGTGAGCTTGGACATATCGTCTCTCATGATGCAACACGGGTGTTACTGGCAGGTTAATCCTGCCAGTGAGGATCAATGCCGTTTGCCGCGCACTATATTATTTGGGTGTCACATGAATCAGTGCGCCGGGATTGGCGTCTTCGAGCATCCAGAGTGAGCCATCGGGGGCTTCTTCCACGTCGCGGATGCGCTTGCCGACGTCCCAGCGCTCAGCGGTTTTGGCGCCGCCGTGCCCGTCGAAGATGACGCGGATGAGAGACTTGCTGGCCAGACCGCTGATAAAGCCGTTGCCGTTCCATTGCGGAAAGGTTTGGGTGCCGTGGTAGAACATCAGGTTGCCGGGCGCGATGACCGGGACCCAATAGATGACGGGCTTAGCGAATTCGGGGCGCGTGTCGGGATTAGGAATGGGCACGCCGTTGTAGTTCATGCCGTAGGAGACAAGCGGCCAGCCGTAGTTTTTGCCTTTCTCGATGAGATTGAGTTCGTCGCCGCCGCGCGGGCCGTGTTCGAGTTCCCACAATTCTCCGGTGGGTGAAAAGGCCAAGCCATAGGGGGTGCGGATGCCGCTGGCCCAGGTTTCCGCAGGCGTGAGATTGGGACCGGAAAAGGTATACATGCTGACCACCTTGGCGGTTTTGGCGGCTTCGGTGTCGCTGGGCGGATCGATGAGCGGAATAGTGGCGGCGCCAACTTTGCCGAAGCTGGGATTATCGGACGCGGGTTTGCCGTCGAGCGTGAGGTGCAACACTTTGCCTTCCGGCTGGTTGGGGTCCTGGGCGGGAGTGAAGCGCTGGCGGTCGCCCACGGTCATGAAAAGAGACTGGCCGTCGGGCGCGAAAGCGACTTGCGCGCCTTCCTGGCCGCCTTTACCGCGGGGCAGTTGACGCCAGAGCACGGTGAGGTCTCCCAGCCGCGCGGACTTGGCGGTGAGATGCAGCTTGGCGCGGGCGAGCGCCAATCCGCAGCCATAGTCGCCAGGTTCGCAATAGGTAAGGTAGACACTTTCGTCGGTGGCGAAATGGGGCGAAAGGAAGACGCCCAACATGCCGTTCTGGCCTTCCCAATAGACCGGCGGTGTGCCGGCCACGGGGATTTTTTCGCCTTGCTGGGAGACCAGCCAGATGGGGCCGACTTTTTCGGTGATCAGCATGCGGCCATCTGGCAGGAAAGCGATGCGCCAGGGCAATTCAAAGGTGGCGACGGTGGTCATGTTGAAGGGCAGCGTGGGTTCGGGCTTTTGCTCGCCCGCGTTGACCTGTGCCCAGGCCGCTATCGACGACAGGGTCAAAAGCAGCGCTGCTTTTGCCAATTTCATTGGTATTTCTCCTTGGTTTACAGTTGCCGGGCTTGTGCTGGCCGGGAGCTGTCGCCTCGATATTAGCACTGGGTGATCGGGTTGAGCGTCATGAGGTCTGGGTTTGCGCCATTTCGGTGTCTTGGGCGGCAGGCTGGGGCTTGGGAGCACGATTGTTTCGCTGTTTGATCGCTTCTTGTTTGAGGCGGGCGGTTTCCAATTTGGCGGCGTGGAGTTCGGCGGCGCGTTTTTGCGATTCGAACCGAATTTGAATGTCGAGGTTGCGGCGTTCGACGATGGCGGTGTCTTTGGCTTGCTTGGACTGGAAGTTGCGCAGGCGCATGATTTCGGACAGGGCTTTGCTGAAGCCGCGGCTGTGCATGTTGTGGTAGCGGTTGAAGAGTTCGAAGTTTTTGCGCTCTTCGGGGCCGAGTTCGTAGCCTCCGCATTTCAGGATGAGCTGGTTTTGGAGGCGGATGGCGCGGCTGCGCAGCCAGGAGTGGGAAGCCATGCGGGTGACGATGTCGCGCTCGGTAGCGGTGGCGGGTTTCCAGTCGGCTTCGAAATCGGCGAGAAAGGCTTCATAGGCTTCCTTGCTTTCGCCGGGGAGGAGCTGCAGGGTTTCGGTGGGGTCGGCGGTGAGGCCGTGGATGGTGTGGTTGCGGGAGGAGATGGCGAGGCCTTCGGCGGTGGAAGGGCCGGTTGAGAATTGGGCGTTGGCTCGGTTGGCAGCGAGCTGGGCTTCGGAAGGTTGATTGTTCGGCATTGGATTCTCCTTGGAAAATGGAAAGGCCCGCAGACCGGTGGGTGCCGGGTTGCGAGCCTGATAAAACGTAGCATGAAGAGGGCGGAAAACGGTTTCTGAAATTTTGGGAGATTGGGGTTAAGTGGTTTGGAATGTGGGGGTAAGAAATATTTTTAACTTTTGTGACCGACGATTCAGGGCAAAGCCAATTCTATGGCAAAGCAGTCAGCAGAAAGCGGTGTTCTGGCGGGTCAGCAGGGGGTTTTGGCGAGGATGGTGAGTTCGCGGAGGCGGCGGGCGATGGCGGGGAGGGGGAGGGATTCGCAGACAGCTCCGAGGCGGACGGCTTCGGCGGGCATGCCGTAGACGACGGCAGTGGAGGCGTCTTCGGCGATGGTGTAGGCACCGGCTTCGCGGAGGCTCAGCATTCCTTTGGCGCCGTCGTCGCCCATGCCGGTGAGAAGGACGCCGAGGGCTTTGCGGCCGAGGGTGCGGGCCATGGATTCGAAGAGGATTGTTCCGGAGGGGCGCTGGAGGGAGACGGGGCTGGCGGTGTCGGTTTCGAGGTAGTCGGAGGCGATGCGCAGGTGGTGGTCGCCGGCGGGGACGTATAAGTGGCCATGTTCGGGTCTTTCGCGGTCGCGCACGATGGTGACGGCGAAAGGGCAGATGGTTTGGAGCCAGGAGGCGAAGCCTTCGAGAAAATTTGCGCCGATGTGCTGGACCAGGAGGATGGGCAAGGGAAAATCGGGGCCGAGCGCGGTGAGGAGATGGGCCAGGGCGCTGGGGCCGCCGGTGGAGCTGACAATTCCCAGCATGCGGTAATCGCCATAGCGGACGGGGAGAGGCCAATCGCGCCCGGGCTGGGTTAGTTTGGGTTCGCCACGGCGGCGCACCACCTTCACCTGGCTCATGATGGCGAGCTGGGTGCAGAGGCGGCTGGCGAGCGCCTGGTAACTGGCGGATGTGGGACCGGCGGGTTTTTCAAGCACGGCGAGCGCGCCGGCGTTCAGCGCATTGACCGCGATTTTCAGATCTTCCGATTCAATGCTGCTGGCAACCACGACGATGGGCGTGGGCTTTTCGGCCATGATGCGAAGGGTGGCTTCGAGGCCGTTCATTCCGGGCAGGCGAATGTCCATTGAGATGACATCGGGGGACAATGCGTTGAGAACCTTCAGAGCCTCTTCACCGCTGGTGACAGCGCCGGCGATTTCCAGGCGCGGGTCGGAGCCGATGATGTATTCCAGCAGTTGGCGGATGACGGCGGAATCCTCGACGACCAGAACGCGGACCTTCTTCTTATGATTCGGCTTCATATGATTTGGCGGATGGCGGCGAGAAGATCCGCCTGATCGAACTTGCGTTTGACGATGTAGGCGTCGGCACCGAGGGAGAGACCGCGCTCCTGATCTTCGCGGCGTTCGAGCGAAGTGACGAGAATGACGGGAATTTGACTGAGATTTTTGTCGCTTTTGATGGCTTCCAGCAAGCCGAAGCCGTCCAGGCGGGGCATCTGGACGTCAGAGATGACGAGGTCGGATTTTTCGGCCTGCAGTTGGGCGAGGGCTTCCATGCCGTCGACGGCGATGCGGACGCGATAGCCGTGCGCTTCGAGGATGCTTTTTTCGAGGGTTCGGGTGGTGATGGAATCGTCGACAACCAGAATGGAGGCGGGCAGTTTGGGGGCGGGCTGGGTGATGGAGGAAAAGTCCGACTGGCGGACGGTGGTTGCGGTTTCCAGCAGGACGGCGGGATTGAGGACGAGGGCGACGGCGCCATTTTCGAGCAGAATGCCGCCGGAGATCTTTCCGTTGGCGAAGTTTTCTGAACCAAGGTCCTGGATGACGGCTTCGGTGTGGCGGAGGAGCGAATCGACAGCGATGGCGGTTGTCTGGCCGCTGGAATGGAGAATGACGATTTGAAGGGTTTTGGTGTCGTGATCGGGCCTGGGAAGCGCAAGCAGGTGACTTAGGGTGAAGAGCGGAACGGCGTTCCCGTGAAGGGTGAGAGCGGGCTTTCCTTCGACAGTCTGAATATCGGCGAGGCGGATGCGCTGGACGCGATCAATCCAAGATACCGGGAGGGCGAAGGTCTGGCCGGCGGCGGTGACGAGCAAGAGCCGATGGGTTGCAATGGCGACAGGGACGGAGATATGAAAGGCCGCGCCGCCGGCGGCTGAAGGGCGGATTTCTACCTGGCCTTGGAGATGGTGAATGGCTTCCTGCACCACGGAGAGACCCATTCCCCGGCCTGAGAGATTGGTGATGGCGGAGGCGGTGGAGAAACCGGGCTGGAAGAGCAGACGCGTGGCGTCCTGGGGAGAGGTGCGGGCGGCGTCGGCTTCGGAGAGAATTTTGCGGCGCACGGCGGTGGCGAGGATTTTTTGGATGTCGAGGCCGCGGCCGTCGTCTTCGACGGTGATTTTCAGTTGCTGGGCAGTACCGGTGATGGAGAGTTTGACGGTTCCGGCAGCGGGTTTTCCTTTCGCCGTGCGTTCGTGCGGCGGCTCAATGCCGTGGCTGACGGCGTTGCGCAGGACGTGCATCAGGGGATCTTTGAGAGCTTCCAGAACGCGGCGGTCGGCATGTTCGCCGGTGCTGGTGGCGTGGAATTCTATTTGCCTGGATTCGTCGCGGGCCAGATCGCGCATCATTTTCCGGTAGCCCTCAAAGAGCGTTTCGGCCGGGACCATGCGGGCTTGCCAGACATCGCGCTGGAGCTGTTTGGCGAGGCGGTTCATGGTCCAGGAGCTTTGCTGCTGGAGGCGGGAGACGCTGGCGATTTGTTTGGCGAGTGAGCGGAGTTCGGGCAGTGCGCCGATCTGGCGGGCGATGGATTTTAGTTCGTCGGTGACCTGGCCCTGGCGCTGGCTTTCGGCGAGGAGTTCGACGGCGGAACGGAGGAGACCGTCGAAGTTGCTGGCGTTGATGCGGACGGTTTCAAGGGGCTGGAAGGCGGGAACGGGTTCCGGTGCGGCGACCGGCGGGGGTGGGGATTCCAGGCCGAGTGTTTGGTCGATTGCCTGGAGGACGGGGTGCAAGGGCGTTGCCGAATCGGTGACGGAATCTTCGGCGGTATCCAGGGCGCGCTGGACGAGGTCGATGACTTCTTTGGTCAGGGGCATGGTGCCCTGGCGGATGCGGGCGAAGAGGGTTTCCAGGCGATGGGCCAGTTGTTCGACGGAACGGAGTTCGACGACGCGAGCGGCTCCTTTGAGAGTGTGGGCGCGGCGGAATACTTCTTCGAGATGTGCTTCGGCGGGCTGGCCGCCGGTGGAGGCGATCAGTGCGAGAAGCGAGCGAATGTGGTCGACGTGGTCGCGGTGTTCGACCTGGAAGGTGGCCAGAAGCTTTTGGCGAATGTCCTGCACGCGTTCGCCTGTCTAGACCGTGTAGCGTTCAACGGCTTTTTGCAACTGCTGGCCGAGGGAGGTCAGGCTGACAGCGGCTTTCTCCAACTGGCGGGTGCTGGCGGCCGATTGCTGGCTGGACTGGCCGATATCGCGAATGGCCTGAGTGACCTGGGAGAAACCAATTTGCTGCTGGCCGGCACCGGCGACTATCTGCTGAAAGGCCTGCACGCTGTCCTGGATGCCGCCGATCATTTCGCGAATGGTGCGGTCGGCGATGTCGGCCTGCGACTTGCCGGATTCGGCGCGCTTGACGGCTTCTTCGCTGAGCATGACGGAACTGTTGATGCCTTTCTGAATGTCACCCAGGATGGAGCGGACCTGGACAGTGGCTTCGCGCGACTGGTCGGCGAGATTTTTGACTTCGCTGGCAATGACGGAAAAACTGCGCCCGTGTTCGCCGGCGGCGGCGGCTTCAATGGCGGCATTCAGTGCCAGCAGATGGGATTGCTCGGCAAGGTCGTTGACGGTGGCGATGATTTCGCCAATGGCTTGGGTGCGCTCGCTGAGCGAAACGACGTTGCCGGCGACGGCTTCGGCTTGTTCGCGAATGGCTTCCATGGTGCGGGCGGTGTTTTCGACAGCCTGCAAGCCGGTGTGGCTGGCGGAGGAAGTGGCTTCGGCCGAAGAGGAGACTTCCTTGGCGCGCTGGGAAATTTGCAGCCCGGACTGCGTGACTTCCTCCATGGTGGTGGAGGTTTGCTGGATGGCGGCCGCCTGTTCGCTGGTGCCGGCCGATTGCTGCTGGGTGGAGGCGAGGATTTCGCTGGCGGCGGAATTCAGGTTTTGGGTGGCGGCGCGCGTCTGGCCAGCGACATCGCGCAAGCCGACCACCATTTTGTCCAGGCAGGCCGCGAGCTGGCCCAGTTCGTCGGCGCTGGAAATTTTCACTTGCTGGGTGAGATCGCCTTCGCCCACGCGAGTGGCGAATTCCATAAAGACGGTGAGCGGGCGAACAATGGAATAGCGGGTGGTCCAGCCGACCAGGAACACCAGAGCCACCACCGCGGTTCCGCCAATCAGCATCACGGTGGTGGCGAAGTTGGCGGTGGACTTTGCGTTGTCGTCACGCTGTTTGAGCTGGGCGTCGGCGGCGGTATTCATACGGGCAACCAGGCGGCGGGCGTCATCCATGATGTTCTTGCCTTTGTCGGTGAGGATCACCTCGACGGCCGCGCTTTCGCCGAATTGGCGACGGAGGGAGATGGTTTTGGCGAGTTCGGCGAGTTTTTCGGAGATCAGCGTCTGAAGCTGGTCGACGCGGCGATGCTCTTCGGGATCGTCATTGGTGAGATCGCGCACGTCGTCAATCTGGCGGTCGATGCGGCCGAGGGCCGAGGTGTAAGGCTCCAGGTAGCGATCCTGGCCGGTGAGGATGAAGCCGCGCTGGCCGGTTTCGGCGTCTTTGAGGGTGGAAAAGACATCGGCCAGGGTTTCTTTTAGTTTATGGGAGCGGGCGACGAGGCGGGCGCTTTCGATTAACTCGGTGGTGGCGCGGTAGGCGACTACTCCGATTCCTCCTACGACCACCAGGACAACGGCGTACCCCGCCAGGATTCTTGCTCCGATGCTCATTTTCATTGGGAGGTTCCTGGTTAAAGGAGTGGGGAATGGCGGGGTGGATTCTCAGGCCGGGGGGTGCGGCCAAGAGGCTGAAGTGGTATCAGGCCAGCGAAACTACTTGGACAGACAGGCGGTTAACGATGGCGGATAAAGATGTCAGTCCGGGGTTTCGTCTGCTGCGACAAGGCAAAAAATATTTAGGCCGAGAGGAGGAGTTCGTGGGCGGCCGGGCGGCGGACTTTGATAACTTCTTCGTTACCGGAATATTGGAGGCGGCGCTGGAGGTATTGCACCATGGTGTCGGACAAAAACTGGCCTTTGGCCATGAGCAGCAGGCCGTTTTCGCCTACCAGGTCGGCGTCCAGGATCATGCCGGATTGCAGTTCGGTGGAGGGGACATCCGCGGGAATGGATTCGCCGTAGCCAATTTCGTCCAAGGCTTCTTCCAGTGCTTTCAACAGCTCCGGATGATGATTTTTGGCGCGCAGTTCCAGGAAGATAGCGGGCTTGCCGAGTTCACGCGAGGTGCAGTGTTCGACGTCGATAGCAAGCTTTAGCAGGTGGGAACCAAGCGCGGCGCGGTCCACTTTTTCGAGATCCTGCCAGGCGGGGAGCGGCGCCGTGACCTGCGCCTGAGTGGCGACGATCTGAGCGACCAGTTCCAGGCGCGGAATTTTTTCGAGCATTTTGCTGCCGACCACAGGGTGGGTCAAGTAAACGGCGAGTTCCTGTTCCGACATGGCGTGGCCTTTCCAGACCTTAGCCATAATCTCGGACGGAATGGTGATACAGCCGATTTGCGAGAGCATGGCGGCGATTTCAAATTCCCATTTGTTCGAGACTTTCAAGTTGCGCAGGATGGTTTTGGCGATCCGGGCAATACGGTCCGAGCGGCTGAAAATGGCCGGATGGAGGACGTTCATGAGTTCAGTGAGGACCGACATGGTGCCGCGCAGCGTGCTTTCGAGCAGCACCCGTTCGGAGGTAATGAGTTCGTGCTGTTTGACGGCCTCATTCAGGGTTTTTTCGAGCGTGAAGACCGGGCAGGGTTTGGAGAGGAAGCGAAAAATCTGGCCCTGGTTGACAGCGGCGCCGGCCGCGCGGGTATCGGCTTCACCGGTCAGCAGCACACGAACACAATCGGGCCACTCGGCGGCGGCTTTGGCGAGGAATTCCACGCCATTCATGGAGGGCATGCGGAAATCGGAGACGATTACGGCGAAGGAACTGTCTTCGCCGAGCATTTTAAGCGCTTTTTCACCGCTGTCAGCCACCGAGACCGCAAAGCGGTTGCGAAGGTTGCGCTGGAAACCGCTGAGGATGTTGATGTCGTCATCCACGAATAGAATTTTGGCAGGCATCGAAGGAGATATCGGCTGGGAGCGAAATTTCTGTATAGTCCGGGAATTTTGCTCTGAGTAAGGGTGTGCGATCCTATCGGGAATTGGCAAGCACAGCACAGGCCCCTCTTCCAGCAAACGATGCCAGCCATGTCCTTAAGAAGGAGATGGGTCTGCGCGACCTGGTGCTGGCGCAGATTCTATGTGTGGTGGGTTCTACCTGGGTGGGGGTTGCGGCCAAACTGGGCCGCGCGCATGCGGTCTTCTGGCTGATTGCCATTTCGCTGTTTTATTTGCCGCTGGCCGCGGTGGTGATTTACCTGAGCCGAAAGATTCCGCTGGAGGGCGGGCTATACCGCTGGGCGCAGCATGGTTTTGGCGAATTTCTGGGTTTTTTGACGGCCTGGAATCTTCTGGTTTACGCGGTCATTGACGTGCCGAGCATTCTGTACTCGCTGCCAACGGATATTGCTTATATGATTGGGCCTTCGGCGAGCTGGCTTCCGGAAAGCAAGCTGGCCACCGGGTCCATTATTTTTGCGGCGGCCGTTCTGATCTCGCTGTTCGCGGTGCGCGGATTGGGCGCGGCGAAATGGCTGCATAATTCGGGCAGCGTTCTGATCTGCCTGGCGTACGGGCTGCTGTTGCCGCTGCCGCTGCTGGTTTTCTTCGCGGGAAGGCCCGTACACTACACGCCTATCCCGCTTCAACTTCCGCAGATGAGCTGGCTGAACCTGGCGATTTTTGGGCAGATCACGGTTGGCGGACTGAGCGGCTTTGAATATGTGGCGATCATGGCGGGTGAATGCCGCGGCGCGGCGCGCACGATTGGCCGCTCGGTCTGGATATCGGCACCGATTATTGCACTCATGTTCATTCTGGGCACCAGTTCGGTGCTGGCCTTTACGGCCGGCGGACCTATCAACCTGATTGGCCCCATTCCGCAAACGTTCAGCCTGGCCTTCGGCGGCGGCGGCTGGGGTGTTGGCCTGGCGCGCTTTGGGATTTTTCTGTTGCTGGCGCGCGGGGTTGCCAGTGCCAGCCTCATTTTCACGGGCATGACGCGCCTGCCGATGACGGCCGGGTGGGACCATTTGGTTCCGCAATGGTTTACCCGATTGCATCCAAGCTGGAAGACGCCGGTAAATTCAATTCTGGTCATGACGGCGGTCACGGCGGTCCTGCTGCTGCTGAGCATGCTGGGCGTCAAGGCGCAGGAGACGATGCAACTGCTGCTGAATGCTTCGAACGTGCATTACGGCATCGTTTATGTGGCGCTGTTTGCGCTGCCGCTGTTTGGGAGCGCGGAATTCAGACTGGGCATTCCGCCCTGGCTGCGGGTTGTTTCGGCAGCGGGCTTGCTGTCGAGCGCGGTTGCGGTTCTGATAGCGATCTATCCGATTATTGGCGTTTCCAGCCGCCTTTCGTACGCGAGCAAGATTGGAGGCACGGTGATTGTGAGCAATCTGCTGGGGATCGCGATTTACAAGAGCCGGAAGAAGTAGCGGGAGCAGCGGACAACTGCTCCCGCCTTTTCTATTTAGACGCCGACGGTTTGTTTCTTGCCCGTCAGCGTTTCCAGAGTTTCCGAAGCAGCCTGCTGAACAATTGGTTTCGCCACCTGTGTCAGCAGGAAATCAGCACTTTCTTCTTCCCCCAGCGTATGCGAAAGAAGTTCAAAAACCCGGAACTCGCCAATCTGCCGCGCCAACTCGCGCAGAGTTCCGTAGCCGGAGATCTCATAGTGCTCCACCTTCTGGGCGGCGGTGATCAAGGCTAAGTCGGCGGCTTGCTCCGGCTTGCCGGCTCCTTCTTCAATTGTCTCCTGGCCTTCAGCGATCAAACCCTCCATCGCCTTGCAGGGCTTGGGTTGGGCCTTGCTGCCGAGCACCTCAAATACTTCTTTCAGGCGTTCCACGTGTCCCTGAGTTTGCGTCAGGTGTTTTTCGAAGAGTTCGCGGAGCTTCGGGTTATGAGCCGCTTCCGCCATTTTGGGAAGAGCTTTTGTCAATTGCAATTCAGCATGCAGGAGATCGCGCAATTCTTCAGTTAATAATTCTCTAAGCTGAGACATAGTGTTTAGTTCTTTCCTTTCGCCGCCGCGGCAGCGTGTTTGCGATGATTCGTCGGGCGGCCGTGCTCACGCTCTCCGGTCACGGGGCTTTGCAAGTTTGCAAACGCAGGCGATTCGACCAGTTCCCAACCGCCGCCCTGATTCCACGGACCTAACGCGTCTGTTTCTCCGCGCTGACCCACGCCGGTTGAGTCATTAAAGTACTGGTCCACGATGCCGGGAGTGGGTGGTCTTCTGCCGATGGAGAAGGCTGGCTTGCCCATGCTCTCCAGTGCCAAGGTGAAAGCTTTCATATGCGTGATTTCGCGCGTCATTAAAAACTGCAAGGCGTCCAGCGTGCCCTGGTCTTCAGTGAAATCCATCAGACGCTCGTAGGTGATCTTGGCTCGTGCTTCGGCCGCAATGTTGCCGCGGAGATCGACATCGAGTTCGCCGGTGACCTTGAGGTAGTCGGCTGTCCAGGCAGAACCAGCCGAGTTATAGAGATTCACGCCGCCGCCGCCAATGACGGCAATGAGCGGGTCTGCTTCCGCCTCATTCCGCTTGTTCTTCATCGGCTTCAGGTGCATGCGCGTCAGCACGCCGATCACTTCCAGGTGGCTCAGCTCTTCGGTGCCGATATCCATCAGCAAGTCTTTGCGTTCCGGGTCGTCGCAGTTGATTCCTTGCACCGAATACTGCATGGCCGCCGCCAGTTCGCCATTGGCGCCGCCGAATTGTTCAAGCAGCATGTTGCCAAAGCGGCAATCCGGCTGGTCCACGCGAACCGTGTACATGAGTTGTTTTATGTGGTGATACATTACTTACCGTCCGACACATAAGAGCGTGTCAGGGAAATATCGTGACACTGGCTTTAGTTCGTGTGCAGCACGGCGATGAAGATGGCGAGTGTGAACAGAGACGCGATGTTGGTGAACAGCAGGAGCGAGGCGTTCTCCTGTTCATTGACGTGGTATTTCACGGCGAACATGACTTGCAGGGTACCGGCCGGCAATCCCAGCGCCAGAACGGCTTGCTGCTGAATCTCGCGCGGCTGTCCGAATCTTGAGAGCGCAGCCAGCAAAATTGCCGGGATAAGGGCTGTTCGCACGAGCGAGAGCACGCTTACGGCCACTGTCAGCTTCGGCTTTTGTGCCTGCAAAATGATTCCGCTGGAAAACAGTGCCAAGCCGGCCGAAGAGACACCCATCAAACTGGCGGCGTGCGTCACGACAGCCGGGATGCTTATGTTCAACATGACGAGCAAAATTCCAAACATGGGCGCCAGCACCACGGGCTGCAACACGCTCTGCATCAGCACCTGGGGGAAGCCGGGAGGATTTTCCGTTTTTGTGGCTGATGACGCCTTCTGAAGATTGATCAAGACCACCGCGGTGGGAATGACAACAAGGTTGGAAATTACGCCGGCCATGGCGACTGCAATGGTGGCGCGCGTGCCCACCACGGCGGTAAGAACAGGCAGACCGGTGAATGAGGTTGCGGGCGAGCCCATTACCAGGCCCCACATGGCGCTTTCAGCCCAATCGCGCCTGACTAAATAGCGGGCAATGAGAACAACGGCGACGTAAGGGACCAGGAGACCGATGAGCAGTGCCACGGCCAGCGGCAGATCGCCGAGAAGTTGGGCGCGGCTGTTGGACACCGTTCCGGTGAATAATGCAAGCGGGAGCGCGTAGTTAAGGACAATCCGATTGAGGACGGATGCCACGTTTGTGTCGGCATCGTGGTGCCAGCCCGCCAGGTAGCCGAGCAGGAGCGTGAGCACTACCGGAAGCAATGCATTTAATACCGTGGTCGAAATCATTCGTTTTATTAGACCGAGTGCGGCTCAGCGGAAGGCGATTCGGCATGAATGAGCCAGTGCCCGATTAGAGTTCGCACCTGTTCGCTTAGCAACTGAGGCGAACCGGATTTGCGAATGCAGGCGTTGGCACCCTCCAAATAGGCGGCATTCACGTCGACTTCGGCTTCTGAACCGCAAAAAACCACTATCGGCACCAAACCGGCTGGCGTATCGCTTCGGATGGAACGAAGCGTATCGAGAATGCCGTCAAGGTCGAGCACGATGAGGCGCAGCCTTCCGGGCCCGCTAAATTTCGCCTGCCACTTCAAGAAAGCCAGGCCTTCTTCAGGGGTTTGCGCCCAGTAAGCGCTCAAATTCGGATAGAGTTTATCCAGGACGGCGGTCAAAATGCCCGCATCTCGTGCGCTTCCATCAATAAGCAAGATATCGAAACCCGGCAGCAATCGGCAAGACCTCCCAGTGTTAGAGACTCATGCAAGCGAGGGGTTTCAGCAGTAATCAAGCTGACTATGTCAATTCAAGCCGCTGGGCGCTGACAGCGGGGAACGTGAAAGTAAATGTGGCACCGTGCGGGGACTCCGGTTCGACCCAAATGCGGCCACCGTGGCGCTCGATAATCTTTCGGCAAACGGCAAGGCCCATGCCAGTTCCGGCAATTTCGCTCCCATGGAGGCGCTTTAGCGGCTGAAAGATGCGGTCGTGAAATTGCGGGTCAATACCAGGCCCGTTATCGGCCACCGATATTCTCCACTCGTTCTCAGCCTGGCGGGAACGGATGCAAACACGCAAACGACTTTCGGTTCTGGCGTATTTGAGGGCATTGCCGATAATGTTTTGGAACACCCGCTGTAATTGCACAGAGTCGCCGCGGACGGTCGGCAATGGTTCCACTAAAATTTCCGCGGCGACATCGTCGATTGCGGGCTGGAGGGTAGTCACGACGGCGCCGGCCACGGCCGACAAATCAACCTCTGCGTCCGCTACCGGATTTTGGCCTAACGTGGCGTATTGAAGCAGCGTTTTCACCAGTTCGTCCATGCGGCTGGCGCCACTCTGAATGGTGTCCAGGATTTTGGCTGCGTTTTCACCCATTTGCCCGCGATAACGGGTGGCCAATATTTCGGTAAAGGTCGAAATCATACGAATGGGCGCCTGAAGGTCGTGACTGACCACGTGGGCAAACTGCGCCAGTTCATCGTTTGAGCGCTCCAGTTCCCTGAGGAGCCGCTCACGCTCGGCGAAATTGTCGCGGAGCTGGTGCTGCCTGCGCCTTGCCCGCAGCGCCGTTCTGACCGCGCTGATGAGAGTAGCGGTCCGCAGCGGACGTTCGAGCAGGGAAACATTGCCCAGCGGAGTTATCATGCTGAGCCGATGCTGGGTCAGCGTGGTGACTTCGCCGCCGCTGGTCGTCACAATGAGCGGGAAGTCAGACCAGGTAGGCTGACTGCCGACCACGCTTGCCAAGGCAACCACGCTGGATTTTGTCAAGGCCTCGTCACTGACCAGAGCGGCGCCGGTTTCGTCGCCGAGGTTTGCGCACAGCTCTTCCACGGTTCTGCAGATCTGGCCGACGATTTCGCCCCGCCCCAATACCTGACAAATGATTTCAGCATCACGCCCAAAAGGGGCATGCACCAATACAACTTCCTGCCGGCCATCACTCATGGATCTATCTGTCTTTCAGCATCCGGACGCCCATCCACCCGGGCGTTCGCCAGTGTCGGCACTCCGTTCATCACTCCACGGAAATCAGTCAGGGGATCTCCGATATGTATGCCGTCGGCGGAGAATTTCAATTCATGGATTGTGTCGCGGTGCGGTCCGCTGCGCTTCTTGACCACTGAGATCGCTTTGCGAAGACGGCCGTCTGCCTCAAAGAAGCGCAGAACCAAGACGTTATCGGAGAGATAGCTCATATCCACAGGCACGGACATATTCGGTCCGAGCATTCCGGACAAGGTGAGGACGATTAATGTCACCACGCCGCGCTGGCATAAGAAGGTCAGCAATTCATGCATGTGCAAGACGAGCATTTGCTCACCCGACATGGCATTCAGAAACCCGTTCAGGCTGTCGATGACGACGATTCGCGCATGGTCGATCTCGACGGCCTGGCGCACCTGGCTGATGAACTGACCGGGCGAGACTTCGGCCGGATCGAGCTGCGTTATCTTTACCGCGCCGGAAGCAACCAGGGCGCGCAGATCACCACCCAGTTGGGATGATCTTCGGTAAATGGTGGCTAAAGTTTCGTCAAAATTGAAGATAGCGGCCTTCTCCGAGCGCGCGGCGGCGGCTTCGACATAGGCTGCCGTCACGGAGGACTTGCCGCTTCCGGCCGGTCCAATAATCAGTGTGCTGGTACCGCGCGGAATCCCGCCGTCCCAGAGAGCGTCGAGGGCCGGGATACCGCTGGCGGCGCTGCCTTCCGGGTCATTTTGCCGGTGCTCGCCAGCCACCAAGCGGGGGTAGACCTCAATGCCGCCGGTTTGGATACTGTAATCGTGAAACCCCTCGCGAAAGTGGGAGGCGCGCAGCTTGGCCACGCGCAGACGGCGGCGCTCCACGCCAAATTCGCGCTGGATCCGCTCCAGCATGATGACGCCGTGGGCGATGCTCTGCAGTTGCAGGTCGTGTCCGTCGGCTGTGCGGTCGTCCAATAAGAGGACAGTGCAGCCGCGATTAAGGAAGAAGTGTTTCAAGGCCAGAATCTGGCGGCGAAAACGGAGCGAATCGCGGGCCAGCAGCCGCAGTTCAGAGAGCGAATCGAATACTACCCGCGAGGGCTTCAGGGCCTCAATGCGCTGGAGGATTTGCTGCGTTGTGTCCTGAAATTCAATCTCGGAAGGGTGAAAGTGAGAATACTGGTCTTCGGTCCGCAGGCTGTCTTCGGTGGGCGCGAACTCGTAGATCTGGATGCCTTCGAGGGACCAGCCATGCGAGCCGGCTCCTTCTTCCAGCTCGATCCTGGATTCAGACAAGGTGATGTAAAGCGAGCGTTCCCCGGAAGAAGCTCCACACTTCAGAAATTGCAATCCCAGTGTTGTTTTGCCGGTTCCGGGATCGCCTTCGATGAGGTAAAGATGACCCATGGGCAAACCGCTGCCCAGAATGTCGTCCAAGCCGGGAACTCCGGTGGAGGCGCGGGATTTTGGAGCTGGTTTAGGGGTGGGGTGATTGGCTGGTTGGATGTTATTTGCTTGTTGAGACATCGACAGGCGTACCGTCCGGTAGATCTCGAAGAAAACTCAGTAACCTTCCCTTAGACGCCTATTCAACAATTAAATCTCGCTCCTTTGCGGGGGAGGGGTTTTGTCCGGATAGGGGCATTTTGGGTTACTCGTAAGTTTTCCGGCAGACCGGTACGGCGATTATGCCGGAAATTTGCTGACCGAGCCGCGACTGTGAAGGAGCGGTTGCCTGGAGCACAGGGCAACCGCTCCTTCACAGTCGCGGCTCGGAAGCGTTGGCGGACGGTAGAGCGTTTTCATGGGGACTCTATTGGAGACGCGTTGTAATGCTTGATTCCATCAGGCAGGGCAGGTGAGAAGCGAGACTTTGGGCCGTGGAGCAAGATCGCTGCCTCCCTCGTTCAGCGGCGCGGCTCGGTCAGGAGCAGGCCCGGCTCATGAGCGGCTCTGGCGGGAGGGCGGGATTCCGGTGTTTCCGGCTGGATGGGGATGCGGACGATGAAGGTGGTTCCCACGCCTACTTCGGTTTCGAAAGTCAGGGTGCCGCCGTGTTTCTTGACGATGGCGCTGCGGGCGATGGCGAGGCCCTGGCCGCTGCCTTTGCCTACTTCTTTGGTGGTGAAGAAGGGATCGAATATTTTGTCGCGGATGGCTTCGGGGATGCCGGTGCCGTTGTCCTGGACGCGGATTTCGACGAATGCTCCGTCGGTGCGGGTGGAGACTTTGATGGTTCCGAGTGAGCCGTCCTTGCGCGCTCCTTCCATGGCGTGCGCGGCGTTGACCACCAGGTTCAGAATGACCTGATTGATTTCGCCCAGCAGGCAATGCACCAGGGGAAGGCCGGGCTCCAGATCGGTCAGGACGTTGGCTATGTGCTTGACCTCATTGCGGCACACCATCAAGGTGTTGCGGATGGCGTGGTTGAGGTTCACGGGCGCCTTTTCGCCGGAGCCGGGATGCGCGAATTCTTTCATCGCTTTGACAATCTGGGAGACGCGCTCGACGCCTTCAATGGACTGGTCAATGGCTTTGGGGATCTCCTCCATGAGGAAAGCCGTGTCCAGGTGAGCCAGATTGTTTTCGAGGCGCGCGGTGAGTTCGGCGTTCAGGTTCGCTTTTTTGACGAAGTCGAGCAGTTCGAGATGCTGATCCACCAGGGCGCGCATTTCGACGAAGGAGGTTTTAAGGAACAGGCAGTTATCGCCTATGTATTGAATGGGAGTGTTCACTTCATGGGCGATGCCGGAAGCGAGCTGGCCAATGGATTCGAGTTTTTGGGCCTGCACCAGTTGCCCCTCAATCAGTTTACGTTCGGCCATGGCCGATTCGAGCGCCGTGTTGGCTTCCAGCAGTTCCTGGGTGCGGGCCTGGACGCGGTCCTCCAGGTTTCGCCGATGCTCCTGACGTTCGACAATCATCAGGTTGAAAGAAGATGTCAGGCTGCCGATTTCATTGTGAGAATCGATGGGGAGGGGTTCGAAGTCGGCCTGCAGATCGTTGGCGATTTCGAGGCTGCGCTCGGTCAGCCGCTGAATGGGGGCGAGAATGCGGCGGGTGACCAGGCCAATCAGGCTGGTCATGAGGAAAGTCATGACGCCCAGGGTGACCAGGACAATGGTTTTTACTCTAGATATGGAGGAAAGCAGGTTTACCTGATTAAAGCCGATGTGGATGGCGCCGAAGATTCCTCCCATGATGGGTTCGGTGAAGACCATCACCGGCTCGGAGGTGCCGGGAATTTGCGTAGAAACCCAGGACCGGGAATTCCCGAAGTTCGGGAGACCGGCGGGAATGACGGGAACAAAAGTGTCGGCCACCACCTCGCCATTGGCCGATGTTACATAGGCCCATTCGACATTGGGCAATTTGAGACTGGAATCCAGCGCCGACTGGACAGCGGTGAAATCGCGGTTGGCCACGGGCAGTTCCATTTCCTTCGACAGGGAGGCACCCACCGTTTCGGCATTGGTCAGAAAACCCTTCGACATGGTGTCGGTGAAGGTTCGATCCGAGAGCTTCCATAAGACCGCCAGCGCCACCAGGGCGCAGAACAGTTGCAGGGTCATCAACTGAACCAGAATGCTTTTCAATTTGCGCCTCCGGCGTA
>Ga0116231_10008023_pt1 | contig 18816 bp, 20 predicted proteins | sample S1TSphgellanicum_2_FD_89695 | JGI IMG/M metagenome (GOLD analysis project Ga0116231, IMG submission 89695) | Host-associated microbial communities from peat moss isolated from Minnesota, USA - S1T2_Fd - Sphagnum magellanicum MG | ecosystem: Host-associated > Plants > Peat moss > Unclassified...
CGGAGTGGGGGTCTCCATGACCTCGATGAGCCAACCGTGCAGCGGAAACTGCGCCGAATTCAGCAAGGCCGTGCACACGAGCAGAACCGCGGCGGCATGCAGAGCATAGGGCGCTGTGGTCGAATGCAGCGCGCTCGTGCTCGCGAAGATCGCGTCGTACTGCAGGCTGCCGCAGAGCCGATAGACGACGAACGTTGCCGCGATGAGGCATAGATCGCCGAGCCGGCTCGCGATGAATTTCTTGCGAGCGGCGAGAATTGCCGCCTGACGCGGATAGAAAATCAGCAGCCGGTGCAGCCCCAGGCTCGTCACGATCCAGGCGAGCGTGAACAGCAGCAGATTCCCGGAGACGATCACGAGCAGCACGGCCGATAGCGTGAGGCACAGCTGCCGCATGAAACGCAGATGATGCGGGTCGCCGTCCATGTAGTGCTGGCTGTAGGCGACGACGATCAGGCCGATCAAGGCCACCAGGCAGAACATCATCGACGAGAGCGAGTCGAGGTACAGGGACAGACCGATCCCCTCCGCGCCGAGCAAGGGCGTGCGCAGGGAGCCGTGAGCGATCACGCCGGCGGCCGTACCGAGTGCGAGCAGCGCGGTCAAGGCCGCGGCCGATTTGGCGGCGAGGATGCGTAGTGCAGTGTTGCGCTCAGTTTCCTCCCCCGGCCAGAGCCCGACGAGACCGAGTGCGGCCGGCCCGAAACCAATCAGCCATAGCCAGCTGCTGATCAAGACCAGTCGCCCGTCGTGATGCCGACTGCGCCCGCCCGGCGCGCCTCAGCGATCGAGGCGCGCGTGAGGCCGCCCTGCGCATAGATGGGCAGTCGCGCGTCGGCGGTGAGACTTCGCAAGCCGTCCCAGCCGATCGGCGGCCGATCCGGATGCGCCGCGCTCGGCAGGATCGGCGACAGGACGGCCGCGTCGGCGCCGAGTTCCTCGGCACGCCGCAAGTCCGCGGCATCGTGACACGAGGCCACCCAGAATTTCACGCCCGGCCGGCTCGTTGCGCGATGCAATTCGGCCGCCGTCGCATGCATGGCGCAGAGGCCCGCGCGGGCGGCTTCGAGCGCCGAGCCGGCGTGCACGACGCGGGCACCGTGAGGCGCCGCGACGGCCGCGACGCGCCGTGCGAACAGCACGCGTTGGTCGGGTGCCAGCGTAGGCTCGCGTATCTGGATCAGGCGCAGGCCGCCGCGCAAGGCCTGCGGCAGATTCGCGAGCACCCCGTCGGGGCCGCCGTGCCGGTGTGAATCGCTAACCCCGTAAAGATCCGGTAGTCCGAGCGCCAAAAGGACTCGGTCGACCGACGGCAGGACCGGCGCGACGTGCGGATCGGCCGGGTCGACCCACGCGAAACGCTGGCCCTCACGCCCGGTGACGACGCCCGACCAGCGCTCGATGCGAAAGAAATGCAGACGTAGGCGTCGCAGTCGAAATTCGTGCGAGTACCTGATCCAAGGGCGCACGGCGACCGCCGTGATCCCCACTTCCTCGGCGAGTTCGCGCACCGCCGCCTGTTGCGGCGTCTCGCCGGGATCGACCTTACCGCCCGGAAACTCCCAGTAGCCGGCGGACAACTGCCGGGCCGTGCGCTCGGTCATGAGCACGCGGCCATCGTCCGCCTGCACGATGCACACCGCGACGTCGATCTGGGCCGAATGCATGCCGTTCCTGCAAGCTAGTCGCCGGACGCGAGGCCGGTGACTCGGTTCGCGAAGTTGATCTCCTGCTCACCCGGTGCCGCGCCGTCGGGGCCGTAAAGGGTCACGTTGACGTGCGTCGGTCCGAAGCCGAGGTCCGGGTACAAGCGCGTTTCTTTCGACAATGCCGCAAGGCGGTCGAGAAACGCGCGCGTATCGCGGTACGCCGCGAACTGAAAGCGGCGGAACAGGGAAGGCGGCTGCTGTACCGACTCCCAACCTTCCGGCGCAGGCAATGTCGGCGACATCGTGTTCCTCCCCGCTCCGCGCTTTCTCTCATCAGCTCTTGGTTGCATCCGCGCCGCCCGCTTGCAGCGGCAGGATCTGTTCGACTTCCGAATGCGGACGCGCAATGATGTGCGCCGCGGCCAGACCGTCGCCGACACGCTCACAGGCATCCGCGCCGGCGCGAACCGCCGCGTTGACCGCGCCCGTCTCGCCGCGCACGAGCACCGTCACATAACCGCCGCCGACGAACTGACGGCCGACGAGCCGCACTTCGGAAGCCTTCGTCATCGCATCGGCCGCTTCGATCGCGGGCACGAGACCGCGAGTCTCGATCATGCCCAAGGCGATACCCAGTTTTTCGCTTGCCATCTTCGTTCTCCTTTGCTTTGAATTGATTGCCATACCTATCGCTGACCCAAGCGCCGTCGTCATTGACGCCAGCGCGCCTCATCCCAATGATCGATGATCCCGCCGATCGTCAGATCGGTCGTGATCTTCGGATTTCCCGCCGCGATGCGCGCCGCGGATACGCCGATCGTGACGACGAAGTCGCCGGGTTTGGCGCCGATCGGATCGAGCGCGACCTCGAGATTGCCCTTGTGATCCTCGACCACGCGCAGGCTCTTGGCGGCGAGCCAAAAATTGCGCTTCGTGGTCACGAGTTCACGGACGACTCGGTGGATTTGCATCCGCCCTGACTCCTGCCTGCCCGCTGCTGTCGTCCCAATAGTCGATGATGCCGACGATCGTCAGATCGCTCGGATAGTCCTTGCTGCCGGCCGCGTCGCGCGCGGCCGAGCTGCCGACGGCGATGACCCAGTCCCCGGGCTTGCAGCCCACGGGGTCGACCGCCACTTGTTTGCCGCTGCTGCCGCGTTCCTTGACGACGAGCAGACGCCGATTTTGCAGGCTGCCGATGCGCGCCGTCGCGACCAAGGTGCCCTCGACCTGACAGATCTTCATGGATGTGCCTCCGCGCCGGCGCCATCGAAGGCGCGAACGTCGGCCAAGGGTTCGACCGGATCGAGGTGGGCGGCGTCGCCGGCGCGGACGGCCGCGCGAACGACGATCGCTCCCGCGGCGACGCCGGCGGCATGGCGGGCCTCGATGGCGCGTTGCAGACGCCGCGCTCGTCCCTCAGCGCGCTCGCGTGCCCCGGGAATCCGCGGGTCGTAGCGCAGGTGCACGAGCACCGGCACCGCGAGCGAGCGCGGCTCGTTGAGACCGCGCAGGATGTGCAGTCCGATATCGAGATCGACCGAGCCTTCCTCGGCGGTCTCCATCTGCGCCTGAAAAGCGAGATTGCGCAGCTGCACGTCGTCGACGGCATCGCCGACGATGATCAAGCGTTCCGTATGCCCGCGGTCGGTGTACGTGCCGCCATGCCAGGCGCGTACCGCATCGATCTGGGCGATGTTGTTCTTGAGCAAGTAGCCGCAAAACCAACGCATGCCTTCAGTCACGGCGTCGTCGTCGGCGACCCCCGCACAAGTCGCGACGGCGCTGCGGATCGCCGCCTTCGCCTGTTCGCGGCCGAGCTCGCGCGTGCGTTCATAAAGCGCGAGATTGTCGACGAAACGATCGGTCGCTATCGTGCCTGCCGCGTCGGGGACGTGGACGCGAATCGCGTCGGTGTCCGTGTCGACACCGATCAGCAGACTCGCGATCCGCGCGCCACAGCAGTGACTGTGCTCGACCGCCTGCTCGAGCTGTTGCAAGCGTTCGAGCAAGCTGCCGGCGGCGCGGCCGTCGTCGCTGCCGTGGGCTGCGCAGCCCTCGCGGCGCGGCTCGATACTGCTGTAGTGATACACACCGAGTTTCAAATAACGGGTCGGGGCATCCGCCGCGTTCGGCCGTCCCTCGCGGAAACGGCGCAGTTCCACGGTCTCCCAGTGGCGCAAGGATTCCTCGACATCGAACATCGCGCCGGCATACGACTTGCGGTATGCGATCACGGAGGGCGGAATGCGCAGGATGTAGTCGACGACGCCACTCAATCGCCCGTCCGCACAGGGCGTCACGTCGATCGCGTGGAAACCCCAGCGCCGAATCAATTCTTCCGCGGGCTCGCCCTCGGACAAAGTCGCATGACTGCGATCGAAAGTGCTTTCGATGAGCCGGCAAAACGTGCCGATGACGACCCGCGCGTACAGGCGACGGGCATCGAGCGGGGCGGACCAGGTGGCGGCGAACGCCTCGGCGGGCAGGCGCAGGCCGAACTCCTGCTGCACGCGCGCCGCCGCCATGGCGGCGAATCCGGGTTCGAATTGGCGCGCCGCGAGGTCCTGCAGCGTCGGTTCAATGCGCGCAAACGCCGCCGCGATCTCCGCGGCGCGCGCGGCAAGCACCCGGCTCGCGGCAGGATCGGCGAGCGGGTGACCCGCGGCCGAGCTCCGCTGGCTGAGCATGGCGGCCGGTGCGTGCATAGGCGCTGGCGCGCTCGATGGCGACGGCAAAGGTCGGGGGCCAGCGCCCAGTGGCGAACGCAAACCCACGAGCCGTGAGACGGGCGCCGCGGCGCCGCGTCCTACGCGACGGTTGGCAGGCGCAATCATCCGTGCGCTCCTCCGGACAAGGTGACCTTCGCCGACGAGCTCGAGGACCAGCCGAACATGCCCGTGACCAGCTGCTTCGGATCCTCTTTGACCGCCTTCGATTTGAACTGGTTGGCGCCGGCGAACGCATGCGGCTTGCCGCTGCGTTCGCTGGGATTGCGCTCGACGGCCGTGAAGCCTTCGGTGCCGGTCACGTTGCTCTGATCGCCAAAGGAGGCGCCGGAAATTCGCTGGCCCGCCGTGCGGCCCTCGCCGCTGATCCGATTCCGTCCCGGTTTCGCGTCGGACTCCGGCGCGTGACGCGGCCGGAACGTGAATTCGAGATTGCCGGTCAACTTCTTCGGTTCGATCGCGAACGCACCCGTGATCCGTCCGGCCGCGGTCGGTGAATCGACCGCCGTGCGATCGGCGCGCAGCTGGGCGGCGCGCTGCGGCGAGGTCACGGAAAACTTATCGTTGATGGCAGCGACGACATCCTCGGACGGGGGCGTCACCTCGTCGTTGAAGTAATAGCGCGTGCCCGTGATGTCGCGCGTCGCGCCGCGGTGCGTGCCGGTCACCGAATCATCGTTGAGCGGCGTGTCGCCGGTGACCGCGGTGGTCGCGGGCTTGCGCGGAAGCTGTCGCTGGGCGGCCTCGCCCACGGCCGGTTCACACCAGGCGTGCAGCGTACGTGGACCGTGGTAGTGCGTGCCGGTGACCACGGAGCAGGAGCCCTGCATGTCGCCGGTCACGCGCGGATCGTGCTCGACATCGGTTCCCGTGATGCGTTGTTCTGACCAGGTCGTCGCGACGCCGACCTTGCCGCCCGTGACGGGGTCACGCCGGACCGTGCCCATGGCCGCCGGCGCTGCCGTACCACCGCCGGCCCCGCCGCACTCGGCTTGGGCTCTCGCGGGGCTGAGATACTGATCGCCGGTGACTGCGCGGCAGGCACCATCTTCATCGCCGGTCATGCGGGACGCGCGACCGATCGCCGAACCGGTGATCGCGAGGCCGCGCTCGGTCGTCTCGAGCGCCGCCGTACGCTCCCGGGCGCGAGAACCGGCTTGACGCAGACTGCGGCCGAGATTCGTGCCAAAGACCGTGTGCCCGTGCGGCTCGGCTTGACGTTGAAACTGCGCGGACGCATAACCGCCAGACTCGCGGCGCTCGGTCAGGTCATCTTCGGGCTGCTGTTCCGATTCGCCCGTGATCGATATCTTGCTGCCCGCCTCATCACCCGTGATCGCGATCTTGCTGCGGATCTGCGTGCCGGAAACGATGCCGCCGCCCACCGTTCGTGACAGACCGACTTTGGGTCCGACCGGAACGGCGGCGAGACCGGCTTCGCGGCCGATGTATTGCGTTCCCGAGATCGGCAGGTTCGCTCCCGGCTCGCCCCCCGTGACCTGCGAGCCATGGCCCATGCGCGAACCCGTGACGGTTTGTCGGCCCTGTGTGGTCGACGCGACGACTTTCGGCGCGTACTGCAGGCGCCCTTCGCGCGGCGGTCGCGACGGCGCTGCTGCCGCCGCATTGCCGCGGCCGCGAATCGATTGCATCGCGCGCCGGGCGCGCGCCGCGTTATTGCAGCAGTCGGCCGCACAAGGTTCGGTAGCGGAATGCTTCGCGCCGGGCAGCATCGCGACGGAGTTGTCGGACGTGGGCGGTGCGGCCACAACGGCGGAACCCGAGGTCGGCAGCGCCGCACTGCGCTCGCCGTTACGCACGCGCTCGGCCGGAGGCGGCAACGCGGCTTTGCCCACCGACAAGGCGCGTCGCCGCGCGATGGAAGCCGCGCGGCCACCAACTTCCCGCACCGCGAGCGGCCGGGGCGAGCTAGCGTTCTGCGCAGGCGCCGGCGCAGGTGCAGGTGCAGGTGCAGACGGCGCCGGCGCGGCCGGAACCGGTGTGCCAACCAAGCTCAAGGAGCCTTTGGGCGGGGAAGTCGATGTCGCCACGGCGGCCGTGCGCTCCCCGCTGCGCACCCGCTCAGCGGCAGGCGGCAAGGCGGACTTGCCCGCCGAGAGCGCGCGACGCCGCTCGATCGAAGCGGCGCGGCCCGAAATTGCACTGAAGGCTGGCATGCTGCGCTCCGGAGGCCTAAATCAGCGCGATCCCGCGCGATACACGATGAAAGCGGTACCCTGAGATTGGGTGTAGTTATCGTATCCCAGGAGGCGCACGTGGTGGCCCGGGTTCGCCCGGTGACAGGCCTCGAGCTCGGACAGAATGCGTTCGACCGACTTTTCACCGAAGAACGGCAGCTTCCACAGATACCAGAAGCTCGAGAACGAACGCTCGGGCTCGGTATGCTCGATCGCGGGATTCCAGCCCTGGCCGATCAGATAGGCGATCTGCTGGCGCATGCGATCGGGCGTCATCGGCGGCAGGTATGAGAACGTCTCGCCGCGTCTTTCGGTCGTCTTGTAGGCCGTTACTTCAGGCATGGTATGTCAGCTCCCCCGGGTCGTTAGGCGTAATGCAGTCTTTCGTATGTCGCTTCAACGATTCACGACGTCGAGCTTGTCGACGGTGTCGAACTCGAATTTGATTTCCTTCCAGGTCTCCATCGCAATCTTGAGCTCCGGCGAGTGCTGCGCCGCTTCGGTCAGGATCTCGCGGCCTTCGCGCTCGACCTGACGGCCCTGATTGCGTGCCTCGACGCAGGCTTCGAGCGCAACGCGGTTCGCGTGCGCGCCGGCCGCGTTGCCCCAGGGATGGCCGAGCGTGCCGCCGCCGAACTGGAAGCAGGCGTCGTCGCCGAAGATCGCCGTGAGCGCCGGCATGTGCCAGACGTGGATGCCGCCCGAGGCGACCGGCATGACGCCGGGCATGGAGCCCCAGTCTTGATCGAAGAAGATACCGCGCGCGCGGTTTTCCGGCACGAACGGCTCGCGCATCAGATCGACCCAGCCGATCGTCGCCTCGCGATCGCCCTCGAGCTTGCCGACCACGGTGCCGGAGTGCAGATGGTCGCCGCCCGAGAGCCGCAGGCACTTCGTGAGCACGCGGAAATGAATGCCGTGATACGGATTGCGGTCGAGCACGGCGTGCATCGCGCGGTGAATGTGCAGCAGCATGCCGTTCTCGCGGCACCAGTTCGCGAGACCCGTGTTGGCCGTGAATCCCGCGGTCAAGAAGTCGTGCATGATGATCGGGGCGCCGAGCTGTTTGGCGAACTCGGCGCGCTTGTACATTTCCTCCGGCGTCGGCGCCGTGCAATTGAGGTAATGGCCCTTGCGCTCGCCGGTTTCCTGCTCGGCCTTCTGCACCGCTTCCATGACGAATTCGAAGCGGTGCTGCCAGCGCATGAACGGCTGGCTATTGATGTTCTCGTCGTCCTTCGTGAAGTCCAAGCCGCCGCGTAAGCATTCGTAAACGGCGCGCCCGTAGTTCTTGGCGGAAAGACCGAGTTTCGGCTTGATCGTGCAGCCCAGCAGCGCGCGACCGTACTTGTTCAGGCGGTCACGCTCCATCTGAATGCCGTTCGGCGGGCCGCCGCAAGTCTTGACATAGGCGAGCGGAAAGCGCAGATCCTCGAGGCGCAGGCTCCGTACGGCCTTGAAGCCGAACACGTTGCCGACGAGCGACGTGAGCACGTTGACGACGGAGCCTTCCTCGAACAGGTCGATCGGATAGGCGATGAACGCGTAGAACGCGTTGGCATCCCCAGGCACCGGTTCGATGCGGTAGGCGCGGCCCTTATAAAAGTCGAGATCGGTCAGGAGATCGGTCCAGACGGTGGTCCAAGTGCCCGTCGAGGATTCGGCGGCAACTGCCGCGGCGGCTTCCTCGCGCGGCACACCGGCCTGGGCCACGATCTTGAACACGGCCAAAAGATCCGTGTCCAGTGGGATATAGTCGGGGGTCCAGTACGTCTTGCGGTAATCTTTGACGCCCGCGGTATAACTTTTCTCGGCCACGCTTTTTCTCCTGCGGTTCTCGTGGGGGCCCACAGTAGTCACGATGTCCGTCGGCAACAATTCAATCCTCGTGTTGCTATCATAAGAAGACCTTATGCTCGTCATGCGCCCCTATGCTCGATCATTCCGCGCCTCGCCATAAATCGAGCATGCATATCACGCTGCGCCAGCTGCAGATCTTCGAGGCGGTGGCCCGGCACAGCTCGATTTCGCGTGCGGCCGCCGAATTGCACTTGACCCAACCTGCCGTATCGATGCAGATGAAGCAGCTCGAAGAGCAAATCGGCCTGCCGCTCGTCGAGCAAATCGGCAAACGCCTGTTCTTGACCGAGGCCGGCCTGGAATTGCGCACGCACGCCCAGCGCATTGCGGTGCAGACGCAGGAACTCAAGACGGCGATGGACCAATTTCGCGACCTGCAGCGTGGATTTCTGCGTCTCGCGGTCGTCTCGACCGCAAATTATTTTTTGCCGCCGCTGATCGCCACTTTGAGCGAGCGGCATCCGGGAATGCGCATCAGTCTGCAGGTCGCGAACCGCGAGGATGTCCTCGCGGCGCTCGCGGACAACCGCACGGATCTCGCGATCACGGGGCAGCCGCCGGAGAGTGCGGATCTCATCGGGCTGCCGTTCAAGGACAATCCATTGGTCGTCATTGCTGCGCCGACGCACCCGTTCGCAAAGCTCGCGCGGATCTCGCTGAAAAAACTCGCGCGCGAGACCTTCGTCGTGCGCGAACCGGGTTCCGGGACGCGCGCCGTCATCGAACGGCAGTTCGCGGAAATGGGGATCGATTATTCCCCGGGCTGCGAATTCAACACGAATGAAGCCATCAAACAGGCCGTACAGGCCGGCCTCGGAATCGCGGTCGTTTCACAGCAGACGATCGAGCTCGAACTGGAGACGCGGCGGCTGGCCGTGCTCTCCGTCGAGGGCTTCCCGATCGTGCGGCGCTGGTACGTCGTGCATCGCCGCGACAAGCGCTTGTCGGCGGCGGCGGCGGCATTCATGGACTTGCTGCGCTGACGGTCGCGCGCTTGTGGGCTAGCGAACAGACCGACCGGTTCGCGCAGGGCATCCTCGAGTCCATGTTGCGTAGTACGAAGGAATTCGAGCGGTTCGCCATTGCGGCGCGCGACGGCGTCTTCGGGCGGGTGTTGGATTTTTATTTCGACGACGCGTCCTGGGTCATCCGCTATCTCGCCATCGACGCGGGCGAGCCCGGGGCGCCGCACCGAGTCTTGATGTCGCCGCGTGCGATCCAGGGCAGCGATTGGTCGGCACAGAACTTTCGTGTGGCATTGACGCAGGAGCAGATCCGACGCAGCGCCGACGTCGATTCGATCAAGCCCGTCTCGCGACAGCATGAGATGGGCTATTTCGGCTACGACGAGTACGGCAAGCATTGGGGCGGCGGCGGTCTTTGGGGCGCGGGATTCTACCCGGACATTCTTCAGGCGGGCCTTGCTACGCTCGAGCGGCAACAAGCCGACGATGATCCTCATCTGCGCAGCGCGAATGCGGTCGCCCGCTATTACGTGCATGCCAGCGATGGCGACATTGGTCATGTGAGCGGCTTCCTAGTCGACGACAGCACATGGGCCATTCGCTATCTCATCGTCAACACGAGCAATTGGTGGCTCGGACACGAAGTGATCGTTGCACCCACCTGGGTCGATGACGTGGACTGGGCGGCATCCATCGTGACCGTCGACCTCAGTCGTCAAGCGATCAAAGACTCTCCTGCCTATCATTTCGAACGGCTGCGCGACGCGGGACGACCGCCGGAGGACCGCGCCCCGTAGGGTCGTCCGTTCGCTGTCGCACATACAGGCGACGCGCGCAATCCTAGGATGGCTCGGTGCACGAGCTATCGATCTGTCAGGCGCTTCTCGACCAGGTGATCTTCGTCGCCGGGGACTCGAGGTCCGAGCGCATCGACAAAATCGTGATCGCCATCGGGCCGCTCGCCGGCGTGGAACCGGGTCTCATGGCGAGCGCGTTTGCGGTCATGAAGATCGGCAGTCGCGCGGCCCAGGCCGCGTTGATCATCGAATCGGCCGGCGTCGAAGTCGAATGCAGAGTATGTGGAACCATCTCGGCCGCCGTCGCGAATCGCCTGATTTGCGCCGCTTGCGGCGGGTACCGCACGCGCGTGGTCGCCGGCCAGGAGCTGCGCTTGCTGCGCGTGGAAATGGGCCCCGCAGAAACCCCGCCGGCATTGAATTGAACGTGCAGGCGCAGCGCTTCGTGGGTCTCGGCGCGAGCCTCTGAATGACGCGGTGCAGCCGGCGTTGCGCTGCTGACCCGCTGCCGCGCATCTGTTAGCGTTGCCAACCATGTATCTGTCCGCAATCGGTACGGCAGTCCCGGAGAAGCGCTATGACAAGCGCGCGTGCTGGGATGCGTTCACGAACTCGGACTGGTTTGCCCGCCTGAATGACCGGTCGACCGCCATCGTGAAATTGGTGCTGAGCCGCGACAACGGCATCGAGGCGCGCCACCTCAGCGTCGACACGTTGGCGGAAGCCATGGCGATCGATCCGGACACGGTCCAGGCGCGCTTCGCACGCCATGCTCCGGCGCTTGCGAGCGAGGCGGGTCGCAATGCCTTGCAGCGCGCCGAACTCGATGCCCAGAGCATGGATGCGGTCATCGTCACGACCTGTACCGGTTACTTGTGTCCGGGGCTCACCGGCTACGTGATCGAACGCCTCGGGCTGCGGCGGGACGTGCTCGCGTTCGACCTCGTGGGTCAGGGTTGCGCCGGCGCGCTGCCGAATTGGCAGCTCGCGAACGCGCTGCTCGCCTCGGGTCAATGCGCGCACGTCTTGTCGGTCTGCGTTGAGGTCTCGAGTGCGGCCATGTATCTCGATGATGACCCCGGCGTATTGATCAGCGCCTGCCTGTTCGGCGACGGATCCGGGGCCGCGGTGCTGTCGCGCAAACCTTCGGCGGCTCGGAGGCGTGTGGAATGGCGCGGAACGGCATCGCTGATCGATCCGAGCGAGCGTGAGGCCTTGCGCTTCGAACACCGCGGCGGCTTGTTGCGCAACATCTTGACGCGAACCGTGCCGCGACTTGCGGCCGGGTATGTGCATGAAATTCTCAATAACTGCTTGCGGCGTGCCGATCTCAAGCAAGCGGACGTCACGGAGTGGATCTTGCATGCCGGCGGTCGCGACGTGCTATGTGCCGTGGAGGCAGAGCTGGGATTACCGTCGTCGGCGCTGCGCTACAGCCGGGAGACCTTGCGCGAGTACGGGAACTTGAGCAGCGCGTTCGTATACTTCGTTCTCGATGCGGCGCTTGCCGAAGGAGCCGCGGGTGGCTGGTGGTGGATGTCCGCGTTCGGCGCGGGATTTACCTGCCATGGTGCTCTGCTGGAGGTTGAGTGAGGCGACGATGGTCACGATGAGCCGCAGCGTGGTGCCAGAGGAACTGGACGAGCTGCGGCCCGACGACCCGCGCGCGCAGCGCTCCCGGCGCGATCTGCGGCGCATCCACCACGCGATGCGCTCCATCGCGATCTTTCGCGGGGCGCTCGAGCGGCTGAGCCTCGCCCGCAAACCGCAACGAGTCATCGAGCTCGGCAGCGGCGATGGCAGCCTCGTGCTGCGGCTGGCGCGCAGCTTGACCCCCGCGTGGTCCGGGGTCGAACTGTGCTTGCTCGACCGCGAACCCGTGGTTTCGCGCGAGACCGAGGAGGCCTTCCGAGAGCTCGACTGGACGACCGTCGTGCGGCGTCAGGATGCATTGGAATGGGCGGCGGAGGGCGGCACGCAGCGCTATGATTTGTGCCTCGTGAGCCTGTTTCTGCATCACTTCGACGAAGGCACGCTGCGCCGATTGCTCGCCGGCATCGCGCAGCGCTGCGATGCCGTGATCGCGTGTGAACCAGAGCGCGGCCGCCTCGCGTACTTTTTCAGTCATTTCGTCGGCCTGCTCGGTGCCAACGCGATTACGCGCGGCGACGCCGTCAAGAGCGTGCAGGCCGGTTTCGCGGGCCGGGAAATCGCCAGTGCGTGGCCGTCTCGCGCCGCGGATTGGTGGCTGCAGGAGTTCGCGGCGTTGCCGTTCTCGCACTGCTTCGTGGCGGCCCGCAGCGCGCTGCGCTTGCCGCAGACACCGTGATGACGCGCGGCGGTGCGACGCGGTTCGACGCCGTGATCTGCGGCGCGGGGCCGGCCGGCGCAACGGCGGCGATCTTGTTGGCGCGCCTGGGGTGGCGGGTCATGCTAGTCGAGCAACAACGCTACCCACGGCAGAAGGTTTGCGGCGAGTGCATGAGTGCGGGCAGCCTCGCGCTGCTCGATGCGCTCGGAATCGGCGCGGCGGTCCGTGAGCGGGCAGGTCCCGAACTCCGGCAGGTGGCCTGGATGGGCGGTGAGGACACGGTGATCGCGGAGCTGCCGCCTTGTCACGCCGGGCCGCACCTTTTTGGCCGTGCCTTGGGCCGCGATCATCTCGACAGTTTGCTCGTCGACCGCGCGCGCGAGCTAGGCGTCGCGATCAGACAGCCGGCCAAGCTGCAGGCCGCGCGCGCACAGGCAACGGGATTCGATTGCTTGTTCGCGGCCGATCGCGGCGTTCCCGAGCTAGAGCGTGAGGTCAGCGCCGCCATCCTCATCGATGCGCACGGATCCTGGGAGGCGGGACCGCGCCAGGTCGAAGGCGACGCCGCCCGGCCCGCACGAGTTTCGCGGCTTGCACGCGCGGACCTGTTCGGCTTCAAAGCGAGCTTCTTCGGATCGACGCTTCGCGCAGGACTGCTGCCCGTGCTGAGCTTTGCGGGCGGCTATGGAGGCATGGTCCAAGCCGAGGACGGTCGGGTCACGCTCGCCTGCTGCATCCGTCGCGACACGCTGCGGGAGTGCCGCGCGCGGGCACCGGGCCTGTCCGCCGGTGAGGCCGTGGAGCGATATCTGCGCGCGTCCTGCCGCGGTGTCGACGCGGCGCTCGCGGGCGCACGACGCAGCGGTCCCTGGTACAGCGTGGGACCCGTGCGTCCCGGCATGCATCGCGCCGCGCCGTCAGGACCGCTCTGCGTCGGCAACGCCGCCGGTGAAACGCACCCGCTGATCGGAGAAGGCATCAGCATGGCATTGCAATCGTCGTTTCTGCTCGTCGAGGAGCTCCGCGGTATTGCTCCGGCGCGCATCGACGCCGAGCTGCGGCGAGCCATCGGGCACCGCTATGCCGAGGCCTGGCGAGCCGCGTTTACGCGGCGCCTGCGCTTCGCGGCCGTGTTCGCGCAGCTCGCGATGCGCCCGGCGCTGAGCCGGCCCGCGGCCGGCATCTTGCGGCATTGGCCCGGCGTGCTCACGGATGCGGCGCGCTGGGCGGGAAAGGCCGGCGCGCCGTTCATTTCATCGTTGCCAAGGGCAGCTCTCTCATGAATACGCTGTGCACGCTCGAACAGATCCTGGTCCGTGACTACGGTGTCGCGGCAAACCAAGTCACGCCGGATGCGACGCTCGAGTCGCTCGGACTCGACTCGCTGAGCATGCTCGAACTCATGTTCAAGATCGAAGATCGCTACGGACTCAAGATCACCGAAGACATGCCGACCGATATGCAGACCGTCGGCGACGTCGTCGTCTTCGTCGACGGCCTCATCACGCGCAAACCGGAACTCGCCGTTTTATCCGCCCGCCCGCCATGAAACCGCGCCGCGTCGCGGTGACGGGCTTCGGTGTGGTGGCGCCCCTCGGCGATTCGCCCGAGGAGTTGTTTGAAAATCTCGTCGCGGGGCGATCGGGAATCGCGTACCTGCACTCGCCCGAGCCGGCTCTCGACGCTGCGCCGGGCCCGATCGGCGCGCCGGTGCGCTTCGACGGCAGCGGCTTCTTTCCGGCGCCGCGTTTGCGCATGCTCGACCGCGTCAGTCAGATGGCGCTCGTCGCGGCGCGACGCGCGATCGCCAATGGCAAGGTGGATTTTTCCGCGCTCGCGCGCGAGCGTTGCGGCGTATTCGTGGGCACCGGCGGCGGCGGCGCCACGACGACTTCCGACGGCTATCGAACCTTGTTCGAGGAAGGTTCCGATCGCCTGCCGCCTTACAGTGTGCTCAATGCGATGCACAATGCACCGGCCGCGTGGATCGCGATCGAACACGGACTCGAAGGACCGAATCTCACGTATTCGACCGCGTGTTCGTCCTCAGCCGTCGCGCTCGGTGAGGCCGCGCGCCGCGTCCAGAGCGGCGAGGCGGATCTCATGGTGGCCGGCGGCGCGGAGACTCCGCTCGTTCGGGGCGTGCTCAAGGCTTGGGAGGCGATGCGCACGCTGGCTGTTCCCGATGCACGGAACCCGTCCGCCTCGTGTCGGCCGTTCGCGCGTACGCGAACGGGACTCGTGCTCGGCGAAGGAGCCGCGTTCGCGGTTCTCGAGGAATGGCAGCACGCGCTCGCGCGCGGTGCACGCATTCATGCGGAACTCACGGGCTATGGTCTCGCGAGCGACATCGCGCACATCACGCGGCCCACCGCGGAGGGCCAAGGCCGGGCGATGCGCGCCGCGCTGGCGGCTGCGGGCCTGGAGCCGGAAAGCATCGATTACATCAACGCGCACGGCACGGCGACGCTGCAAAACGACGTCGTGGAAACCGCGGCGATCAAGGCGGTGTTCGGGGCGCATGCATACCGGGTCCCCGTGAGTTCCACGAAGTCGATGCACGGTCATCTGCTCGGTGCGGCGGGCGCCCTGGAATTCATCGTCGCGGTCATGTGCTTGCGGCACGACACCGTGCCGCCCACGATGCATTTGGACGTCGCGGACCCCGAATGCGATCTCGATTATGTTGCCGGCGGCGCGCGGTCCGGCCTCGGGCTGCGATCCGTCATGAGCAACTCGTTCGCGTTCGGCGGTACCAACGCGGTCCTCATCGCGAGCGCGAGCGCGGGCTCGCGCTCGCGCTCGACCGAGCAGTAGGCGCCTCCGCGGTTCCGCCGGCGAGCGCGTGAGAAGCTGGCGCGACGCCCTTGCGACGCAGTACGATCGAGCCACCGTAGGCACCACCCGCGAAGAGGTCGTCCGTGAAAACAATCGTTGTTGCCGCTTTCCTGGCGATCGCCATGGCTTGGAGCGTCAGCGCCAAAGCTGCCAATGCATACACGCAGGGCACCGTGCATCTGCGCGCGGGGCCGAGTTCAGAATACCCGTTGGTGACCTCGATACCGCCGAACAGCCTGCTCGCGATCCAAGGTTGCCTCGACGATTACAGCTGGTGCGACGTGGATTGGGAGGGCAATCGAGGCTGGGTCTATGCCGAGTACCTGTACTACGACTACCAAGATCGTCGCGTGCCGGTGCTGGAGTATGGAGCGACTCTCGGTCTCGGTATCGTTTCCTTTGCGATCGGCGATTATTGGGGTCGCTATTATTTAGGGCGTCCCTGGTACGCGCGCGAGAATTACTGGCTGCATCGGCCGCCGCCGCCACGCCGACCGCGTCCGCCGCCCCCGCGTCCCCAGCCGCCCCCGCCGCGTCCTCGGCCGCCGGTGCATCCCGCGCCGCGCCCGCCGGGGAACCGGCCGCCGCCTTCGCGACCACAGCCGCCGTCGCGACCGCAACCGCCGTCGCCGCAGAAGCCACCACCTTCGCGGCCGCAACCGCCACAAAAGCCGGGCGGATCGGGTGGCGGCGATCGACCGCCGAACAATGATCGGCCGTCGGGACCTGGCCGCCCGCAGACCCGCGACTACGTCTTACTGCGGCTGAACAGCATGTAGCCCGCGAACAGCGCGCAGGCAGCCGCGACGAAGCCGGGAAGTCCATGATAAGGGTTGACGGTCATGGCGAAGCCTGCGAGCGAAGGCCCCAAGAGGGCGCCGCCGCCCCACGCGAGCCCCATGACCGCATAGATACCCACTAAGTCACTGCCGCTGTAATGGCTGCCCACCATGGTCAGCATGACCGTATAGATACCGACGAACAGGCCACCCCATACGAAGATCATCGTGTAAGCCAACCAATGCTGTCCGAGCATCCAAGGCCACAGCAGGGCGCTCACGGCGGACAGTGCCGCCAACAGCAGCGCGAGACGGCGCGGGTTCATGCGATCGGCGAGCCAACCGATCGGGAGTTGTAACAAGATGGCTCCGAGCATCAGAGTCGAAATCAAGCGCATGGCGCCCTGTTCGCTCCATCCCATACCCGTGGCATACAGCGCGATGAATGACAGGCCCGCGGTTTCGATGGCGGCATTCAGCACCGTGGTCGCAACGGCGATCGGTGCCAAACGCAGGTATTTGATCGGGTTATGGCTCGGCGTCTCGATGCGCCGCGGTTCCATGACCCAGGGGCCGGCGACGAGCAGCACGGCGACCGCGGCAATCGCGGCGCCGACCCAATAGGCGAGAGGCCCCGCACCGAGGACGGATAGCAAAGCCGGTCCGCCCACCATGCCCAAGGAAAGCGATGCGGTATACAACGCCATCGTGCGGCCTCGCACGCGATCATTGCTGAGTTCGTTGGTCCAGGTTTCCGACATGACGAAGAGCACTTCGGCCCCCATTCCGAAACCCAGCCGCAGTGGGAACCATAGCCACACGACAGGGACCAACGGGAACATGGCCAGTAGCGCCGCGGTCGTGAGCAAAGCGGCGACGATCAAGCTTCGGGCGCCGAAGCGGACCGCGAGCGAGGGCAGGACGGGTGCAATGAACAGCACGCCCACCGCGTGCATGGCGGCGTTCAATCCGATGTAGAACTCGCCATAGCCTTTTTGCGACAACTGCACGGCGATCAGTGGCGCGGTGAGACTGTAGGTGAGCCCGAAGATGGAGGCCGCGGCGATCACCGCCGCCATCGACAGATAGTTCGTCTTGCCCAGTACCTGTGCATCCATAGGCTTGGTTCCCGTGTCAGTCCATGCTGCGCCGCGCTTGCCTTGTAATTATTACCTGTGCTATCAAGAATCGATACAGGGACGATGGAGTTGATCCCATGATTCGTCTGATCTTGATGCTCATGGGGGTGGACTTCGTCCGCCGGCGCTGGCGTTGGCTGGCCGCGATCGGCGTTGCATGGGCCGGGGCCGGGGCCGCGATCGTGATCGACGCGCTGGACGGCGTGATTTATTTCCCGGTCCATATATTCGCCGCGGTGATGCTCATCGAAGGCTTCGTCTCGCTGGCCGTGACCTTCAGCGGGCTCGATACCGAGCGGCGCAATCGATTCCGCTTGATCAAAGGAATCCTCTTCATCGTTGTGGCGCTGCTGCTGTTCGATCCGTATCCCGATGGCGACTTCCTGATCTCGATATTGATGGGCACGATATTTCTGATCGGCGGCGTGCTGCGCATTTCCTCCGCTCTGGTTCTGAGATTCTCTGGTTGGAGAATGACGCGGTTCGCTGGGATCTTGGAATTGCTTTTTGCTCTGCTCGTGATTTCGCCCTGGCCGCTGCCATGGTCGGCGACCATGCCCACCTCGATCGGCTTGGGGTTGTTCTTGAGCGGTTGGGGATTGATTCGCGTGGGGTTACGTCTGCGTCGGCTGCCGCCATATGCTTCGATTTCCCTGCTGACGGGACGGCATGGCAACGAGAAGTTTTCGCCGCTCGTCTTCGCCAAACCGCAGGAGACCAGCCAGGCTCCCGCCGACCTCATCGTGCACGTCTGGACTCCCGTAGGTTCGGCGGAGGGCGCCGTGCACCGGCCGATCATCGATCGCTATGCCGCCGCCGTCGATGCCCATGGCGTGATTTCGACGGGGCATGCGGCACTCGAGGTGCCGCCGGACATTTATATCAGCCACTACCCCGGTGTCGAGATCGAGCGCTCCCCCGACCAATTCATGCAGACGCTCAAGGCAACGCCGGAAAACGATATCCCGGGCAAGTTCCAACCCAGTTATGCCGAGGAGGCGGCGGGCTGGTGCGAGTCCACCGAAAAGGTCGTGTTCCGCGAATATGATCTGAACCGGTTGCGAGAATTCTGGGAATCCTATCGGCAGGACAACACCTACAATTTGACCAATCGCAATTGCTCGAGCACGGTCACGCATGCGTTGGAGACGGCGCTCGAAGGCGTCATCGGCCGTCGCCCGCGCCCGTGGTGGACTTTTTTCCGGATGATTCACAGCCCCGAGCTATGGGTTGCCGCCGAGCTCTACGAGCGCGCCGACACGATGGCCTGGACTCCAGGGTTAACGCTCGATTATGCGCGAGCCCTGCACAGCGTGATTCATGCCGCCGATGTCGGTTGGCTCCTGCTGCTACGCAAAGCTTGGACGGCGTACGCCAACCGTGCCGCGAATCGCGCCAAGCGATCGATCAACCGCGCCGCCACGTAGCACGATGAGGAAGTACGGATGGCATCCAGTGCTGCTCGTCGCGACACTGGGACTCCATGCCTGCGCAACCACTCACTTCCATGCGCCCCAGGGCAATCCGCAACCGTTCTTGAGTCGCGCGCTC
>Ga0116231_10008024_pt1 | contig 18807 bp, 23 predicted proteins | sample S1TSphgellanicum_2_FD_89695 | JGI IMG/M metagenome (GOLD analysis project Ga0116231, IMG submission 89695) | Host-associated microbial communities from peat moss isolated from Minnesota, USA - S1T2_Fd - Sphagnum magellanicum MG | ecosystem: Host-associated > Plants > Peat moss > Unclassified...
ACAGAAGCCGAAACTGAGGCTATTGAATCTGATGTGCCACGGAGCAACTGATTTATGTTAATAGAAAAATCTAGTTGCGAGTTTAAGTAATTCAGGGGCCAGTTAAAAGAATAACTACTAGGTGTAAGCGCTGCGTCAACAGATGGAACACTGAGCATACGGTAGGTACTGGGTGACCACGCGAAGGCTTTTACCGTGCCGATATAAGAATATACGGCCATTAAGACTTACCCAGCGGCGGGGGCAAGAGTAAGCGAGATATACCCAACAGGCACCATGACATTCTGGCCTGTGTTACCCTGGATCGTATTAAGAAGTGCGCCTACAAATACCTGATTACCGTTACCGTCAAACAGTGCCCAAGAAGTAAGGCTCCCCCAAGCAACAGCCGGAACGCCAAAGTTTACTTGTGCGTCGTTGTACCCGGTGCCCGCAGTGAAGTTTGACATAGTAACGGAAGATTGGCGCACATACCCCGCCGAAGAAGGAGGCTCAATAAGAACGCCACCCGACGTGAAACCTGTGCCGAGGCCCAAGGTGCCGTTAATAAAAGTAACTATGGCGACCACTGATTGTGCTATCCTAAACTACTTGTTCGTCTAGTATAGCACAATAGCGGGGTTTCGCCAAGCAGGGGTTATTGCTCTATAAGAATAATGTGCTTCTTAGGTGTCCAGATCTTGAATACCCCATTTGCCAGAATGTTATCTTCTCTAGATAATTCAGGGTTGAAGTAAAGCAAATTCTGACTCATTTTGTTGTCGTTTGAAAGGTACCGTTGATGCTGGATTCGGTCGGGGAACACCCATTGATAGGTCTCTTGAGTCATACCTAGGTGTTGAAAGCCAATTGTTTCGTGTCCTCCTCCGTCTGCATAGCGACTGTCAACATAGGAACGAATAGGCTTATAGCCGTGGGTAGTCCACAAGCCTTTCATCAGTTTACTCATACCGCCTGCAATATGACCCCGCAACGCTAACCTATCCCATTCGTAGTTCGGTCCTTTATCAGAAAAGAGAGCTACCGCATGCAGTGTAGACCCATCAGTAAGGCCCAATCTTATAGCAACGTTCTTCTTGGTCCCCATAACGTGGTGCTCGTCAAGAAATACATTTGCATCAGATTGCGACACTTCTACGAGTTCCAGTTTGCGGGCATAAGGCCCCCGATCCGAAATACCCATTTTAGACCGCAGCATGTTCAAGCAGGCTCCGGTGCGCTCGTACCATTCGCGGTCTAGAAGAATAAGCGGGTCGTCGTATTTTTGCTGAAGCATACGGCAGACTTTGCCGCCATTCGACGCGGGGTTGCGGTCGCTAGCGAAGAAAGTAGAAACAATAAAAAAATGACGTTCTCTTCCATTTACGGCCTTTAATACCCAGTTGCCATCCTCATCTTTGGACCAATCTATACCGGCATTCGTAAGTTTTCGCCCTACATAAGCCGAGGTAATAAAGAACTTATCCGTAACCGGCAGAATACCGGCTTGAGGCTTCCATTCCACGTGGTATATTTTATGTCTACGTGAAAAATTGCAATTACTGCAAGTAAGCCCTATATTTTGTTTAAGATCAGGACCGCCATGGTATCTAGATAGGATGTGCTCTACAGTCATAAACATACCGTCTTTGTCCATAAATCTGTTACAAAAATAGCAATGCCCTTGTTGCCACCCGCGCAGGTCTCTAAAATTTTGCAAGCAGATTCTTTCACTTGGCACGTATTTTATCCAGCCGTTCGCTTCCTGAATATTATGCCAATTTCGCAAACGCCACATAGTTTTACGTTCTAATTCGCGTGCATGCCACTCCGGGTCGTTAGCGCGCTTATCCGCTGAATAAACCCGGCCTTTTTCATTTAAATGACCCCTATTTATCTCAACCCAACGCTTACGTTTCTCCCGGCGTATGGTCCGACGCAATTCAACACTGTTTTCACGGGATGTAGCGTCCTGAAGGGCTTTAAATTCTTGATCCGCGCGATACGCAGTGATGAATTCTGCCTTAGCTTCCGCCAGTTCATCTTTAGTTTTTCCCGACTTTTCCAAAGTGCGAAGATACCGTCTTACCGCATTAGCTTCATCCTTAACCTTCTCCTTGTATTTTTGTTGGCTCTCTTTAAACTTAGTGGGGTTCTTCTCACGATATTCTTTGGACCGCTGACGATTTTCCTCCACATTAGCGACGTAGTTTGTTCTTATTTCTTCTTTATGCGCCTTACGGTATTCTTCTGCGTAAGCGAGGCGTTTTTCCCGGTTTTTCTGGTATTTAGCCGCGTCCTTGGCTTTAATGCAAAGTGTGCAGGAACTATACAAGCCGTCCTTGTAATACTTACTGGGGCTAAACTCTTCTGAAGGTTTTTCTAGGCGGCATGACTTACAAATTTTCATAATACCTGTATAACATTAAACAGGTTAATTATCAAGGCCAATAGTTGGATAGTTATAGAAAATTACCTTAGTTTTTTGGCAATAAAAAACCCAGCCTTTTTAGGGGCCGGGCTCTTTACTAGTCTGGGCTTTAACCCTATTACGGGGTGTAGGCGGGGCTGGCACCGGTGTTGGCGGAAAGCGGGGAGAAGTTGGGGTCCTGCGCCGTGTAGTTCTTGATCACCGCATGCCACTTCGGAATACGCACGCGAGGCGAACCGATGTGCGTAACGGCCCAAGGCATATAGAGGTTCTGGGCAAAAAGGTCAACCTTAGTGACCGGAAGCAGCCAACGATAGTCAAGGGCATCGTGGTTGTCGTCAAGGTCAAGCAGGAACACCGTGCAAGAACCGGGGATCTTCGCATTCAGGTCAACGAACGTCACCGCAGCCGCGCCATTGGCAACCACTTCACCAATGAAGCGGAAAGACGACGGGTTGTTGTTCGTGCCGGTCAGGTTATAACCGTTACCTGAACGGAACACGCGGAAGGCTGTTGCCCCTGCACCAGACGGCGTAATCGTCAGCGTCACGCTGCCGTTAGCGGCAATGCCGGTCACCGGAGCCGAGTAGGTAAGGACCGACTCGTTCATGCTGATATCAGCGGCGGCCACAGCGTAGACATACGAAGGCGTAGTGGTGTAAGCGGTATTCCACTCACTGCCCGTAACACCGGCCTGCACGGTCGGAACCACGGTGGCAACCGTTGCGCCCGTGAAGTTAACAGCGGTCGTGCCAGTGATTTCGTTCTGGTAAGACTGCGCAGGGCGGTCACGGAAGCTGATGAACAAATCCTGCGGGAACTGAATGTCACCAAAGCGGGTGCGGGTGCCTTGTAAATCGCCGTTGACAACAATACCCTGCGGAACGCCCGGCAGGTTCAGCCAGTTGTCAAACTTCGTAGTAACCAACTGTTGCATGTCAGCAATAAATTCGGGTTGACCGAAAGTATGCGTGGTGCGGCCATAGTTACGCGAAGCAATCTTGCCAGCAACCTCATAGATAAGGTTATACATGAACTGCTGCGTCGAAAGCGTGCCCGTGCTGGCATTGTAGAGCGCGAAGAAGTCATACACGTTCGCGGTCGGGATAAGACCGTAAATACCCTGCGGCTGCGTGCTGTAGATCGCCGGGTTACCCCAGTAGATCGACCAATCCTGAGACGACAGAATGTTGATCGCGGCGTTGGCGCTTTCCTGCTCGGCAATGTCCACGAAACTGTTCTGCGCGGCGAGGGCAACCGACAGAGCGCGACCATCAACAAGCATCTTAAGATCGATATACTTGTTGGTGTAAGTGCCGTTGTTCGTGCTCAGCGTGCCGGAAGTCTGGTTAGCCGTGGCGGCATAAGCAGAACCCGGAAGCTGGCCGCCGACGCTGGAAGCATACGGCCAGAAATCAACCATCTGGTTAGCGCGGGTCTTCTTCAACACGTTATAAAGTGTGAAGCTGTCCGGACGGACTGTGCCGCGAGCCAAACGATAGTCCATCGAAACCATGCCGAGGGTCTGGCCACCAGTAAGGGCAGCAAGGTCGGTCAGGTAGCCAACGTCAAGAACGCTCTTACGGAAAGCTGCCTGCGACTTAGCAAAATGCTCCTCGCCCATTTCCTTGCGGGCATCGAGATCGGCAGCGCTACTCTGGTAAGCGCGGGTATTGCGGCGGTATGCCTTGGCAATCGCGTTAGCCTGCGCCATAGGGCCGTTATCGATCTTCTCAAAGTAAGGGTTGAAGTCCTTACCCGCAACAACGCCCTTTTCCATGATGGCGAAGTGCGTCAGGAAACTCCGCAAAGCCGGGTTATCAATCGCGCCAAGCTGCTTCTCAACAGTAGCAAGGCTCTGCTGACGAGCAAGCTGGTAATCGTGGGATTGGAAATCGCTCATAGGTCTATGGTCTCTTATACGGTGGCGGGGACAAAAAGCTGCTTCACAGTGCTGGGTGCGCGATCAAACGCCTGACCAAACTGCGACTCGGTAAGCGCGCCGCTAGAAAGAAGCGCCTTCTGGCTAAGGATCTGCATGGCGCTCTGGTACTCACCCTGCGTGATGCGGCCCTCATCGAAAGCGGCATCAATGTTGGTCATCAGAATATCGGAGTTGGACTGAATGGCCTTAGAGAACGTCGGGGCAGAACGGATGGTTGCGCCCTGGATCTGAGAGATCAGTTCGTTGACCGTAATGCCCTTCTGAGCAAGAAGGCTCTTCAGCATGTCGTCGGCTTCGTCCTTCTTCTCTTCTTTCTCTTCGGCCTTCACGGCGGGGGCGGCAACAGTCTTGGCCTTCTCGGCGGCCTTGCTGTCACGAAGGGCCTTCATGGAAGCGCGGAGGGTCTTGAGATCAGCGCGGGCCTTTTCCGTCTTCTTCTCGTCTTCGTCGCTCTCGGCGTCGTCTTCTGCCTTGGAAATCGCGGCGTCGAAAGCCTTGATGGCCTTTTCAGCGCTATCCATAATCATGTCGGCCTCCTCTTCATCTGAAGATTCCGCCTTGCGAACGGCAATTCTCGCCTTCCTGTGGGCCTTCTCGGTCGCCTCATCAGCGTCCTTGTCGTCCTGCTTCATCTCTTCCTTTTTATCTTCGGCCTTCTTAAGGGCGGAAGTCAGAGAGTTGACGGTGTTGACAAGCGCATTAATGGTTGAAACCGCTTTGCCAAGAGACTTCTGCATATCGCTCATGCGGCCGTCGAGTTCCTGATACGACAGGGTAACGTCCTGCTGGGGCTGAAGGTCCGAATTGCGCTTGATATCAAGCTCGGCCTGCAAACCGCGAGCAGCAGTGGGAGGGCCAATGGTAAGAAGCTCGGTCTTGCCGGGAACCTTATCATCCGGAGTAACGCCGTCAACGATCGAGTCAATCACTTCGATATCCCGCAAAGCCTCCTCCGGAGTTGCCTTGACAAGACGAAGGGCCGTTGCAAGAGTCGAAAGAATATTGTCCTTAGAAGCCATTTGTGAGGTCATCCACAGTGATTGAAGAAAAAGTAATCGTCATGTTTATTACTATACCATGTCTTGTCGAAAATACCTAGGGGCTCGCACTTTTGACCTATCTACGCTTGAGCAAGTGCATGAGGGAGTTTGCAAAAATGTCCGCAGTATCGTAATCCGCCCCGCAACAAGTAATGAAATGGTCACGGAATCCAGCCACTGAATTGCCAAATACGGAATCGGGTCCGGCACAAGGGCACGACTTTTGAATATGGTGCGTGTGATGGCCAAGCAACTCCAAGCGGTTACGGGGCATGTGGATGAAAGACGGATATGACTGGTCAATCGGGTAATCAGGGGGTGCCTTCATTAAGGCGTTGTATGAATCTATCTGCCGCAAACCATGAGCCCAAGCTTTTGCCGTAATGACCTGCGTGGTATTGATTTGTGACTTAATAATATGTGCGGTATGGGAAATTCCATTATTAACCGGGGTTTTCGTAAGGGCCAAGGAAACCCAGTCAATTCCTTTGACAACCCAACGTGTGGCGTCCGGAAATTCCGAACTTTTCTGGAATCTACAGTCTATCAAGCCGTCCGGTTTCGGGAATCCGTATATACTGGACTTCCAAACCTCACCTTTACTTAGACTTTCCCAAACTTCATCTGCCTTGGGGTTCTCGAAAAGATATCCGACGATACCCGTTTCTTTGCAGCCATTACTTTTGCCTAAATCTATTACTTCGGTCGCGCGGCCTATAATATAGGATTCAGGGTCTCGAATGCCGTATCTCGCGCCAATCTCAGAGAGATGATCGCGGTCTATAACGCCGCCCTTGGCAATAAAGGACTGCGCGCTATCTAATAGGGCTTTCTGAGTGATGATATCACCCTCGCCGTCAACAACTTCGGCGCTTACCCCCACGGAAAACTTACGTGGGCCGCCGCCTTCTGCCATGGGCAGGGCTTTGACTAGCACGGGCATCGTCAAGACGATAGCTTGGTCAACAGAATTAACAGTAGACATGCCGGATATTATACTATAAAAGCACTAAAATACCTAGAACAGGCCTACTCGGAAATATCAGCCTATGGGTATATACTGCAGAAATGATGCTCCAATTAAACCCGCAAATTCCATACTGGCACCAGCCAACTCAGCAACTCTGTTACGCAATAGTAATACTCGACTATTCTCAGGACCATGATTTACTCTTTGTCTGTCACATGGCCAACGGTCAGGTGTGGACCGTCCCGAACAAAGATTTGCGTGCGGTGGAAAACATAACCTTGGGACGGGGAAAATCATATTGACATTGGTCTTTAAGGTCGGTAAATACGCTGACGGAGAGATTACGTGGTGGTCGTCTCATGTGAGGCGAGAACCTGATGTCGCGCAGATCCGTTTTGCTACGAAGCGTGAAAACGCCGTTATGCGCGATATCGTGGAAGGAAAACACGATCCCAAAGACATCGCGTGGTTGAAAGTTTCTATTACGGAGGGATTTGACAAATGACCAAAATCATCTTGCTCAACGGGCCGCCCGGTTCTGGCAAGGATACTTTGGGTAACCATCTCAGCCGATGGTTAGATGGCGCCCCGGTTACCTATAAGTTTGCCGAACCTCTGAAGCGGGGTGTCTACGTTCTATACGGGCTGGACTATAATCTGCCCTTGGATTATTTTGAAGCCACTAAAGAAGAGCCATCGCCGTTGTTCAATGGCCTATCCTTTCGGCAAGCATGCATACAATTCTCAGAAAAGCAGGTGAAACCCTTCTTAGGTGAAGAGCATTTCGGGGAAATGTTCGTGCGCAAAATTATTCGAGACAACCCCAAGATCGCTATAGTGACTGATTCGGGTTTTATTAGCGAGGTAAATCCGGTAGTGCGTGAATTCGGGCATGATAATATCTTGCTTGTCCGGATCCATGCTGAGAAGCGTGGCAAGACATTCAAGGGTGATTCCAGAAGCTATATTTCTGTGCCGAGGGTCCACACTATTGACTTATACAACGACGGCAAGGTAATCGACTTCCTAGCAAACGCAACCGATCGCATCAGGGAGGAGTTTTTGGGTCATGAAAACACGCAAACCCAAAAAGGCCCCGAATGCGATTGCGCGTGCCGTTCGGACAGATGCTCTGTTTAGGAAACGGGTTGTGGACTGATCCATAGTGAAACTTCCGTCTTCGCAGGCAATCGCGTAGTCGAGACCTTGCGGCCAAGCTTACGTCTGACATTGCCTCCAACGGCAGCAACCCCAATCCCTGGGGCCGTAACCAAACCTACCTGCAGCATGCGCATAGCTTCCTTTGCGATGTTGCAAGCAGCGTTTTCGTCGCGATCGTGGCAAACGCCGCAACCCTCGCAGGACCACGCACGAATGCCTAAACCCAGTTCTTTGCGACGATAGCCACATTCCGAACAAGTTTTTGAGGAAGGGTAGAACCGGTCTACCTTAACAAAGAACTTGCCTTGGCGCTGGCATTTGTACGTCAGCATGCTTGTAAACATACTCCAACCAACGTCGGCAATCGCCTTTGCTAAGGAGTGGTTACGCATCATGCCTTTCACGTTTAGATCCTCAACTGCGATACCTTGGCTTTCGGTTACGAGTCGAGTAGATAACTTGTGCAAGTAGTCTTTACGCACGTTCGCGACTTTGCTATGGCACTTGGCAATCAAACGCCTAGCTTTTTCGCGTGACTTGGATCCTTTCTTTTTGCGTGATAGTTTCCTTTGCTTGCGCTTGAGATTCGCTTACTTTTGCTTAAGGTGCCGAGGGTTGTTGAAATGACTGCCAGCACTTGTCACCGCAAAGTCAGTCAAGCCAACGTCAATGCCAAGGAAAGAACCTCCGACCGGCATCAAAGGCTCCGGGTCTGGCTTTCCATCGTCAGTGAGCAGTGAAGCGTAGTAGCAACCGTTCGGGTCTAGGCAAACGGTTACCGTCTTAAGCGGTCCAAGCACCCTCGCAGCGTCGTAACCACGCATACGAATCGCAGTCATTTTTGGTAGCTTTATGTGCGTGTCAGTGGTTTTAACGCCTTGAGGAAACTGAATCGATTGTCTGCCGTGCTTACTTTTATAACGAGGGAATCCACCCCGTTTCTCAAAGAAATTTCCGAAAGCGGTTGCTAGGTTAGCCGTTGAGCATTGCAAGGACTGGGCTACCGCGTCGGTGTCAAGCCAAGTGTGTTTCTTTTTAAGAGCCGGTAATCTGTTTTGCATGTCAAAACGGTTTAGACCTTTGCCCGTCTCTTTGTAAAGTCTCTGGGTCTCGTTTAAAGCTTCGTTCCAAACCCAACGCGCGCAACCGAACTGCTTGCTAAGCAAGTCCTTTTGTGCTTTAGTCGGGTAGAGACGAACTTTTAAGGCTTGGTACATTATACTATAAGTATAACACGTTTTTATTTAATTGACTAGTGGTAAAAAGACGACTTTTACGCGCCTGTAGCTCAACGGTAGAAGCGGGCTGTTCATAACAGCTAGGTTGTAGGTTCGAGTCCTACCGGGCGCACCAAACAAAATAGGCTGCCTTAGTAACACTAAGTCAGCCTATTCTTTTAGGATAATACTTAAACTCGAATTTCAATTACGTCCTTCAACCCCAGGTACCGGGCAGCTTGATGATGGTACTTCGGCCCTGCATTTTTATTATGCGGTTGAACCTCGGCCTCATGCGTGCTAATCACTCCTGCGCTGGTTGCCGACACCCATCCTACATCTTTACGCAACAATCACCTAGCGCGAGGAGAGCAATTAGCATGCCCAGTTATCACGACCTGATTAAAACAGACATAAATGCAATTCTATCACCAGCCATTGAAAACTTGGTGGATCTCGTCACGGAACAGGTCGCAGAAACACACACCAACGCGCTTAATATATGCGAAAAATACCGGTTAGCTTTGAATAAAATAGCGGAATCAGACCATGATACTACTTCTTTGATAGAAGTAGTAAATATCGCCAAGAATGCTTTAAAATAATGCTTGACGAACTACTACTTTTGAACTACATACAACTTATTCGTAGCAAGGTAAAACTCCTCCCTCTTGCTACGGTAAACTAGGCCGCTAGGTTGCAGTGCGCGTATGCATTCCCTAGCGGCCACTTTTTACCTAAGTTTGAAAAACCGATGCTTTCCAATTGTTACAGTATGCCGCACCTCTCTTAACCACTGGGGATGTACGTGCCGAGTGCAGTAGAATGTGGCGTCTCGGCTGTAGTCTCTGTGGTGCAGGTAGCGATAGTACGCAAGATCCACTGTATTCAAGAGCGTGGCGTATTCTGGAGAGTTTCGACTAAGCGATTCCGGATGCTCCTGAGTAAAGCAAGAGAACTGATCCCGGCGATGGCATGTAACATATACGGATGTATCACGGTCAAAGCGGGAATCCGAGGAAAGGACGCGATTGAACACCACGTCACAGATAGCCAATTGCCCGATCAGGGGCTCGCCGCGTCCTTCGCCCCATAAGGTGCGGGCAAGTGCATAGCGGTCATGTCGGTCAAAGCGAAGTGGATGCGCAGCAAAAGCGGGGTCCGAAGAGAACAGCAGTGCGGTGAGGGAGCCAATGATACGCCGCCGTGTCATGCCGCATCATAACACGGGGCATAAAGGCGGCCTAGCGCAGAGAATGGAACGCAGACAGGAATGCATACTCCGCGCGTTCTGGGGTCCAGTAAGAAAGGTCAACACCGTGGTCATTGTTGGTTACGTGGTAAGGTTCCGGCCAGTGTTCATCGGTCCACCAGCGGTATCTATTATCGTTGGCAAATAGGTGCGCGGCCTCAGTCACAAGCATCCGCAGATCGACGGTATGCACCACGGGAGACATCTTAGCAGCGAAGTTAAATAGGTGCGCAATCACGCCATACAACCTATCCTCAAGCGCCTTATAGTCCGGGCATAGAGCCTTAATGGGAGACGGCAAATCACCAAGGTAAGCTTCCGTCGCGTCATGTAGCAACGATTCTAGTTTGTAGCATTTTGGCGCAACTCGAAAGCAATTAACACAATGCTGAGCTACTGAGAGTGCATGGGTAGTGTGGCCGCCAAAACGATTGGTCAGCGACAATGCGTGTGCAATATCACCAAGCGTAATAGAGTCCGATGTTGGATTGCCCGGAAACAGAGGTCTACCGGAGTAAGTCTGAATCCAGTTCCCGTCGTTATTAAGATCGTGGGGCACGGCGTCTACTCCTGATATATTCTTCCATGCTTATAAAGCCCGTTACAACCACGAGAAGAAACCAAAAGAAGACATACAACCCAAACAGCAATATAATCGGGAATAGAATGATGAGCAGCAGAGCCCAAAGGATGATCACGACTTTTTCTGCTCTTCAACTAGGTCCTGATACTTGTGTGCGATCTCAAATATTCGGTCAGTAGTGCGGTTGAAATGGTCTTGGCTACGCCAATAAGGATCCACCCGGGCAAGGGACGCAGACATATTTCCTAGGGCAGTCGCAATATAAAACAGGTCGTCTTCCAGGGTTGTCATATCGGGTGGCACCAAGATTTGTCGTCTTCAAACCATCCGCGTTTTAGCAGGGCAAGAAACTGATCCTCTGACATCAACGACACTGTATACTCCCAGTCGCCAATATAGATCGCATCGTAGCCCACGCTCATATCCCCATCGCCAATCTCAGGGTCAATAGTCCGCAATAGGTCAAGTCCAAAGAAGATATCGTCGGTATTGGCTTCGACTGTATAATCGCCTTTGGCAACAATCGCGTCGGCTATGTTTAGGTCCACAGGTTTAATTCCTTTACTTCTCACCTGAATTAAAATCTACAGGACAAGCCCCCGAAGCGCAATCAATATGTTCAAAAGCCACGTCTTCCGTCACCTTGGAATCGGCAATTTCACGCATTAGGGCTTCGTATTCAGTCTTAGTAATAGTGGACTCAGGCAGGTATTCGTAAGCGGAAGAATCTGTTACCGGCAGCACAGAACAGCACTTTACTTGACTTTGGTGCTTAATTAGCATATCGCGGAAGTGTTCAAAAGAAACTACTGCCGGGTCGTACTTTAGTGTATAGCTGATTTGACCGCCGCGCTCATCTCCAATCCAATACTTCTCGCCCAAGCGAAGCCACTTATACTGCTCTTCCAGGGTAGCCTCAGTAGCCGTAACCAATGCGTCACCCATGCCCAAACCACCAATAGCGGGCTGCGTCGGGAAACCTACGATGGTCGTGCCTGAATAGGTCTGTAGTTCCTTCGTCTGGTAACCCAGGTCTTTATATGTCTGCACCAGGGGGTCATCAGAACGGAACTGAACCCAGCGCATATAATGGGCGTGCGCCGGTAAGTGCCATCCTTCTGTAATTCCAAAAAGTTTAGACACGGATCCGCTGGGCTTTACCGTAGTAGAGGTGTGTGGCGTATTAAGGCCGAGTTCCTTAGAATACTTCTCGGCTTCGTCCTTCACGGCATTGGAAAAGCGGTGCATTGTGAGCCAGAAAGATGCCGCCGCTTCGCTTTTTGAACCCGGTTCGTCATTAAAATCCGGGTTGATCAGGTCCCGAAAACCAACTTGAAAGAACTTCCAAGCAAATTCATGAATACCTGTCACGCCGACACCAATACGGTTTGTGCGCTTGGTTTCTTTGCTGTATAGGTTATCCATCGTGTTGACGCGGATAAGGGCTCTCGTGGCCGCGCGAAAGGCTTCCTCGGCTTCGTCCAAGGTATCGGCATGGAAAGGCACGATGTCAGCGATGACGCAATATCCGCCAAGCATGGTAAGCGGGATCTCGCCGCAGTTGTGGACAATTATACCGTTTGCGTCAAATCTATGCACGTCATCTACGCTGCAGTCAAAAACCTCTTCTTCCCCGGCGGCGGTAACCGATATTACCTTAGCATTGAAGCGTTCCGTATAAGGCCCGCGCTCCATAGGTTCGGTCATTTCAGCCAATTGCGCCGCTTTCTGGGTATTGAAGAACCCAATTTTTGCCTCGAAAGCGTGAATATTATCTCTGCCAATTATAAGTTCATAAAGCTGCTGGCATTCATACTCAGCGCTTCCTCCTTTGCCATCCGGCATTTTCTTTTTACCGGGTTCCTGGCGCTCATAAATATTGGATACGATACCAAACCGCGCAAGCATTCGTTGCACGATTTCTAATGCATCGCGATCTACTTGAGACAGCCGAACAGAGCGCGTTTGGTTACCTTTAGTACTTTGCACGCTCCCGTCTGCATCAAAAAAGCCCCTAAGAAAACCAGCCGCGAAAGCACTGTCAGATTGTTCCACTGAGGACTTAAGTTTCTTTGTGACACTTTCTAGATATTTGTCCGCCAAAACGCCTAGGCTACGAGACTTTACCGTGCGAGTATCTAGGGTAATATGTCTAGCGGGGTCACCTTTGAAGTGACTAGTAGCCCCAGTTTCTCGAGCCACGTCTGCCGCAATATCCACCAGAATATCTTCGTGTTCATGCCAAAATCGCAGGTAAGTAGTAGAATTTTCTGTGTTGTGGCCGCCGTTTCCTTTTATATGGCCGACTGCCCAACCTCGTCTAAACTCTGTCTCATCCTTGGTAGGTTGTACAGTTCTATTGTTAGAAAGGACTACCAAATCCCCCTTTTTAAGAGAACCGGCCTGCCGCCAAGCATATTGTACATTATTTTTATAATCGCGCTTGGTTTCTACAAGGACTTCGTGGTTAGCCGTCAACTTAAGAGAAAAACCCCGATCGGTCTTAAGTTCTACAATTTGCTTGACACCGGTAGACCAAAAGCCCGTTGAAGTGTACGCCCGGCCATTAACAACAGCCCTAAACGGGTTGTTGACAAGATCCAGCACTCTTTCAGGCCCATTAGTCGTCATAACCATTGTGTCGCCTGTAACACACGGGTTGACGATCATGGAGTGCGTCTTGGACTTGACGATACCGGCCAACCGTGACAGCAACAACTTCGTATCCGGCTCTACTGTATACCGCGTGCTACCGACAAAATCACCCGCTGACAGGTCTTCCAAACCTTCGTCATTACGGTTCAACTTATCAACGTTGATAATACCCGGTTCACCAGTACCGTCGCCATAGGCAGCCTCGCAAATGGCGTTCAGCACCTTCCATGCATGCTTGGTATGCTTGCCCAACCGCTTATTACAAGCACCATAGGCTCGCATTTCGTCAACACATTCCCAGAATTCGGCATCCACGGCCACGCTGTTATTCGATGACCAAAGATAGCTGAACGGATTGGAAGCCTTACGATAGTCAATGACTTCTTCCATCGTCATGCCGTCATACTCAATCGGGCGCTTAACCTGAATGAAGTCTAGGATATCCTTGTCCTTCCAATGCTTGGTAGCCATGCGGGCGGCACGGCGGGCGCCTCCGACAAGCACGCATTCCGCTAGATAATGGTCTACGTAGAGCGCCTGACGCCAAGGCTTCATACCCGAGCCCTTGATGGTCGCTACCTTCATCAGGGCGTTCATGAGTGGCTTGGGACCGCTACTAGGACGGCCCTGCATGCCACCTATTGGGGAACCACGCGGCCTCACCTTGGAGAAGTCCAGCACCAGCGTATGGGCGACGTAGACTTTCTGGTAGGCAAGTGTTTCCCAAATCTCTATTGCCTTTGCCCAGCCCTCGCGGGAGTCCTCTACCTCGTGCCAGATAACATTCTCACCCTTGTATTTATGGCGAGCATCGCGCACAGACTCATCCTGCGACCAGTCAAAGTCCTTATGCGAGGAATCCATCACAACGCGCAAGTTAGGGGCGTAATTCCAATTGACAACCATCATGTCGTCGTCGTAACTACGCCCAACACCTGACCCATTCAGCAACAGCATGAATAGTGTGAAAGATGTTGCCGATGTTGAACAATTGCTGAAAACTTCTAAATTGCGAGTTGGCTGGTTTCCGTCGCCATGCTGCAAGTGACGACCCGACATTAGAATCGTGCCATTGGCAATGTGGCGCTCTAATGTCGCCTTCTCTGGCCAATACTCGCCGGTATCCTTACAAAGTCTGGCATTCCCCTCTGCTACGCGCTCTGCTACATCTGCCCAAGTTTCAAGCCGCGTTCCAGTTTCGACCAGATCATCACCCTGCATTTCATATACGGGCAGTTTGCGTAGCACGGTTCTTTCCGCAACCGCTTGCCCCATTCCGTGATGAAGGGAACGCACCTTGATTTGCTTAGACATATTTTATTTTTAGACCTATAAAGGAGAATTAGAAAGGTAGTTATTATACCCGATTAGACCGGTATTGGGTAGAAGCCTGTGTTAATTTCGCAATGCCGGGTCAACCCCACTTCTTACGCACCATATACACAATAGAAGCAATAATTCCCGAAGCCCAAGCTAGCAGGATAATGCCTGTAAGCCATAAAGGATGCGTCAAGCCCAGCACTATACCTCCTAAAACAAGCAATACTAAAGTAGTAGTAAATAAAACCGCATGTGCCAGACCCTCTTTATATTCGTCCATGTTAATCTGCCTTTTTGCTTACATAGCTACAAGCCCATGCTGCTACCAAAATCCAAGCCGTGACTATTATAGCCACGGTTATAACCGGGTAACTTTCAATCAAAATGCCCAAAAATACAAATCCTGCGGACATAACTAAAGCGCCAATTATCATGAAAGTTATAGTAAGGATAGCTTCTGCTAGTTCCTCCAGCATGGTATTAACTAGCCTTCTTCGGACGCAGTGTAATCGTATTGCCTTCTTGAGACTTTACAATTTTACTAGCCTTGGCATCGGTCTCAATATCTTTGTCATCATCATCTGGGATCTTGTCACCGGACGGGGGTGTGTCAAAGCCATTAAGTTCGCCATACCAATCCATCAGAAAATCAATCTGCTTCTGATGCGCATCCAACGTGTCGTCCGCATCGTCAAGCCGGTCATGCGCAACGTCGGCTAATTTCTCGGTGCGGTAATTGCCATACAGAGCCGTGCCTACTGCAGCCGCACCTACGCCCAATAAGATACCAATAAACAGATTGTTTGAGGGGTTCTCAGACATCGGCGGGGATTCCTTCTTTGATATGTACGCTGAAGTATATTTCGGCTATGTTGTTGGGATATTCCGGCATATAACGGATAAGCAAATGCCCACCGCTATAAAAACAACTAATGACCTTGGCCGGGTCCTGTAAAGCGTCGCCAACCATAGCGCGCATATAGTTTTCGATCGCCACATCATCAAAACCCGACTGCATTAGGGAGTGCAGATGGTTGGCAATCTCATCCACATTTTCCTTGGATGTCGCCTGCATCTCAGCGATACGTTGTAGCTGCGCTTCGTCTTCGCTCATCTCTTTAACCCCAAGTGACCGTGAACCAAGCCTGATTCCAACTATCCCCGTCGTCTTCGTCATCCTGATACTCAGGGGCGAGCTTATCGAAGACTACTTCGTTAGAACCAAAACAATAGTCTAATGCTTTATCGATGTCAAGTTTTAAAACTTCTGAAGGCATATCTTCAGAAGAAAAGAAGTCATGCCGGATAGTGTCGCTGAGTTGCCAGTTAGTTGTGTCACGGGTCAGCAGAATGCCAATAACATAACTATTGTCCTTCGGGCCGGTGAAATACTCCGCTAAAGAAGCGGGCAAGGCCCTGTAGCTACCCGTAAAAACGTGTTTTACTTCTAGTTCCATTTTTAAATTCCTTATAAAAAGCAGTAAGGGAACGATTCAGTCACCAGTGGATTACAAAAGGGTGCTGGGTGGCGTACTTGTCCTTCTTGACGTGGAAAAAAGGCACTTGCTGCGGCGATGACTGCGAGTGGAAGTTGAACAGTTGCGCGCCTTGGCTATTGCCGTCAGGTGTTTCAAAAGGTGCGCTGACACGGGGCGGCTGTGAATGATAGGATGCGGTGCAAAGCAAGGCGGCAAAAGCAAAAGAAATCACGGCATATACCCTTGCTTAGTCTTAATAAGCACGTATGCCAAGAAACCCCCACCAAAACCCGTGAAGAGCCCCGCTACCAAAAGAGAAATGATATAGAGCACGGTCAAGGTAACTCGCGTATAATAAGCTTGAGGGCAGCAATAGCACGGGCATTACAATGGTATGCCTGCACTGCGATCTGGTAATCCTCACGGTCCACCTCGCCGTGCGTTTCTAAATAATCCATGACCGTCCTGGCCACCATAGTTTGGTCGATTTCCAAGATATGAAGCGCCTGCTCAAGCGCTTGATACACTTGCGGATCGGTAAGTTTGTCAGGAAAAACGGGTATGTCCAGATCGGTCATTGCACAAACCGAACCTGAGAATCGTGCAATCCAGCATCGGCTGTAATCCAACCTGCCAGGAACTTTGCCGATGCGTTTTTGGGGATGGTGGAGTTCTGCAACCGGCTAATAAGCCCGAGAGAAACATCAATAGGTGTGCCTTCGGTCGCCCAAGTCTGGGGTATCAGGTACTCAAGCGTTGCACCTCCCAAGGGACTAATGATATAGGTAGGGCACTCTGTTGGTACCTGCATGACGCCTTGACCTCCGTATAAGTACCTATGGCAAAATGGCCATGGAAAGAGGCTATACGGGTTAAGCACTTTTCCGTCAAGTGTGAGGTGCATAACATATTTATACTTCTGGTGCCTTGACGACGCGGATATCGCCCTTATAAGTGTGTACCTTGAAAATTAAATAGTTACGAATTGTTACATAAACACAAATAAAATAAAATAAAAAGGGGCAACCCCTCACGGGATTACCCCTATATTCGGCAGTCGGGAGTTGTCGTTAATACGGGGTGTGCGACCCATGCGTGCTGTCGTGCTTACCTCATCCAGACAAGGGCATAGGGGACTGCCCAGGGTACTTGCGGTTGGTAAGCGGGGCACGGGCGGCCATGATCTCTGCACGGGTGCGGCGGGTGCGTGGGGCTTTATCCGGCCCCCTTCCCGACTTTACCGGCAGTTCGTTAAAAATCTGACGCTCTCGCAGTTTCATATTGAATAGCTCAACGAAAGTCTCCGCCATGACCGGATCACGGAAGGCCCTGCTCGCAAAAGACTGCGCCCCACCCGTGCTGGCTAGGAACGCCTTATAATCGTCTGGGTCCGCGTCAAAACGGGAAAACAAGCTGTCTACCGCACCCTTGATAGACACAAGGTTAAAGAAACGCGGATCCTCTTTCATGTTAGGCATAACATCTCCTTAATCCTCAAACCGAAGTATGATTACCCGGCATAGGGATGCTATTGGCACTAGACGGGGTTTAAGGCAAGATAACTAGTAGGATTAATCCGATAAATAGAATGTGATCAAAAATTTAAGGGCCACCTTATGGTTTAACCCCTAAAGTGGCCCTTAAAGACCGGTGGGTGGGTCTACTGCATAGTGTCCCCATAGGCCCATATAAAGACAGGCACCCCACCGATAAACCCCAAGAGTGGCCCGGTATGTTGGTTACGGATCAACACCTCACCGGTTAATGCTGGCGCTCCTGCCGGGGACGCTTTGCAATGCCCAACTCTCGGAAACATCACCCATCCCGGCAAGATATGGAGCGGGGTGATGCAGGCGACGACTACCGGCATTGGTAACTGAGTGATCCCAGCAGCAACTTCAGTAGTATTATGCTTATACTATAGACTACGGTTTCTGTCAAGGGATGGTTTTTAGGGCATTGCGCTTTCGGTTTGTAAGGAATATTGTGACGAGGCTTTTATGTGGCACTGGCGGAACGGTAGACGCAGGAAACTTAAAATTTCTTGATAATGGGGGTTCAAATCCCTCGTGCCGCACCAAACAAAAACGGGGTGGGTTAGGAACTGTCAGTCCCCGCACCTACCCCGCTTCTGACACCGCACATTCACGCGACATGCGGTTTTTGGGTTGACACCTCCTGGAACAAGGCAACAACCCTACACCACCAGATCGACGCCATTGGTTTACTACAACACGGGCACCACAAACCTCACGAACCACCCGTATTGGGCTAAGCTACCGTTCGAGCGATAACTTAACCAGCTTCGCCACCCCAGATTCGCTACGGTTACCCATTGTGGCGATAGTAACGGCCCTTTAATTCAGCATCAATGGGCCGCAATTTTGATACTACTTTCTTTGGTTTTGTGCAAAGAGGTTTAGCACGGCTATTTGTATCGTTTACGCGCAAGGCTTGATCGGTTAAGATTTCACCTACGATACGCTTCGCAAGACTATTGATGCAGGTGCGCTTATCCCAGTCGTCTACAAACTTGAACCATTTGGGATGCTGGGTAATGCAGTCGCGGATCTGGCCTTCAACCCGACGATGCCATTTATCATGCGAAGGAGACTGCTTACGGGCTGTCATGACATCACTCGCCTCGCTCCCTAATCGCGGCGCAATCGCAAGGGACAATACCTGCCGACTTATGCAAATCCCGTTGCACCTCGTATTCACCTTTGCCGTTACAACGGCGGCAATAAGGATCATACTGTATTTTCGCAGCTAAACG
>Ga0116231_10008026_pt1 | contig 18802 bp, 15 predicted proteins | sample S1TSphgellanicum_2_FD_89695 | JGI IMG/M metagenome (GOLD analysis project Ga0116231, IMG submission 89695) | Host-associated microbial communities from peat moss isolated from Minnesota, USA - S1T2_Fd - Sphagnum magellanicum MG | ecosystem: Host-associated > Plants > Peat moss > Unclassified...
AAAAAAAGTTAAAACCCACAAAAAAACTAAAAAAAAAATAAAAATTTTGCAATTTAAAGCAAAAATAAAAAAAAAAAAAAAAAAAAAAAAAAAAACCATAAAGGGTGTCTTACAACAAACAAAAGAGATAACACATTTCAAATTTAAATAAAACATAACAAAAATCAAGAACTTGCCTAGATAAAAATTTCAAGCATGTAAATGATTAAATTTTGACAAATCAAACATTTACCCATGAAAGATCTTGCAAGTTCTTCGATAAGTTCTTTAAATGATTTTCATCAAATTAAGAATTGACAAACCAATTATTAATAACTTTATTGATACCCTTATATTTCAATAATTTAACCAACGCTCTTACATATCAATTTGTTTGATGAACCTAATTAAATTATGATTGGTGATCATCATAATAATACAAGGGACAACTTCAAGTTAAAGTTTTTTGAATAATTAATTAAATTTAAAGATTCCATTTCAAAATATTCTTCATTTTTCCCTTTTTTGATGAATTATTTGAGAAAAATAAAGTTTGAATATTTTTGGATTTTTAAAAATAATGTGATTTGCGAGAAAGTTGTCGAGACCAAGAGGTACTACAATATTTTGAATTTCCATAATTAGGCTATCATTTTGATTTTTTTTATTTTTATAAATTGACTTTGAGGACTTTTCTGTGAGGAATTGGACTTGTAAAATGAGGGTGTGTCATAATGAGGAGCAGATTATAAAATGTAATGTTTTGAATATAAGCTAATTTATGAAAATAATCTGCTGCTGCGAGAGAGAGAGTTATACAGGCATGTTGTGTCTTCACAATGCAGCCTTTTTTTTTTACTGGCTATGTATCGCCAATTTTTTTAAATGCCAAAATTAACTTTTTTTCCAGTTTTTCAATAACCATAATTCGAAAAAAGTTTGAGAAAAATCGCCAGATTTCTAAAAATGATTGAAGTGGGTAGCAAAAATATCGATTAGTATACTTTTAAAACATTCTTTCATTTTTTGCTTGTAGCCAGATCTGGCTAAATCTTTCTATGGATGATCGCCGTTTTGGCTACATCACAAAATTGACACAAGAAATATTGTCACAATGAAAATCGAGGTAAATTTTCCGTGTTGTAATTTGTCGAAAGAAATGGCAGAATTGTCGTTGGCTCTTTAGAGCGAGCTATTCGCGCCTTCTTAACCCTAACCCTAGTTCTGAAGCTTAACGATTTTCTCTCTGTCTCTGTATCTGTCTCTCTTTCGGAAGTTCGTTCGTGCCTGTCGAGGATTTCAAAAGCTCGTGGCGATCGAGCCTGTTGGGTGTCTATAAAGAAGTTCTATGGACATTGGGTTGTCATTGCTTTTGCAAATTCAGCTGGGATTTGTGTTCGGGTAGTGTTTTTTTTTGCTAAGGTGCTGAATTGTGGGAGAGAGTTTTGCTTGCTTGCTTGATTGTGCAGCAGTTGCGAGCGGGGTCGTTCGTTCGTGTTTGTTGCAAGTACCGAACATAATGGCAGCAGTAAGAGTCTCTTCTTCGAGCCTGAATAGCCTGTTACAACTTTCTTCTTCATCTAAATCCTTACCCACACCAGAGAAGAGAGCTTGTGATCTGAAGTTAGGCTTTCCAGTACTGAGGAATGCCGGAATTCGGTCAGAGGTACGTGCTCGCAAAGGAAAGAGCGTTCGCGTAATTGCAGAGGGGCAATCGAGCAGCAGCACAGGTCTCACATATAAGGACGCCGGTGTGGATATCGACGCCGGGACAGAACTGGTGAGAAGGATTGCAGCCATGGCCCCTGGAATTGGTGGATTTGGAGGTCTGTATCCTTTTGGGGACTCGTACCTTGTTGCAGGCACAGACGGAGTAGGGTCGAAGCTGAAGCTTGCATTCGAGATGGGAATCCACGACACTATAGGCATCGACTTAGTGGCCATGAGCGTCAATGACATCATAACGAGCGGTGCAAAGCCCATGTTCTTCTTAGACTACTTTGCGACCAGCCACTTGGATGTCGATGTGGCGGAGCAAGTCATCAAAGGGATTGTGGAAGGCTGCAGGCAATCAGACTGCGCACTCCTTGGAGGAGAAACTGCAGAGATGCCAGGGTTTTATGCTGAAGGAGAATATGATCTGAGTGGCTTTGCTGTCGGGAGTGTAAAGAAGGAGGATCTCATAGATGGGAGCACCATAACTGCGGGTGATGTTCTTGTCGGGCTGCCTTCCAGTGGTGTTCACTCCAATGGATTCTCTCTTGTCCGCAAAGTGATTGCCAAATGCGGTGCTTCGCTCAATGACAAATTGCCTGCTTCGGACATCTCTGTTGGAGAAGCTCTTTTGACTCCCACTACTATCTATGTAAAGCAGGTGAGTAGTTAGTGTTCTTCTCTCAAGTTCCATCCCATGATTCCAATGCAATGTCCTTGTTCTTGTTGCAAGGAATTCTCTGGAATGGTGGAAATAAAATCTCACTCAATGAAGAAATTTCTCTCCCATGGCTTGAAATCTCTGGATTCAGGGGACAAGTAAGGTTTAGGGTTTAGGGTTTAGTCAACAGTACAGTAATAGTGAATTGTCATTCTCCAGTGTGTTACTCTTCTTCACCAATCTTTCTTGCTTTGAAATTGCTGTGTCAAAATGACTCCTTTAGTATTGCTTGCTCTTGAAAGTGTTGGATTCATGAATGAGGGCAGTTTGGGGCATAGTTGACAGGAATGCCTGTTTTCTCATTGTCTAGTGTTATTCTCTTATTCACTAATTTCTGTTTGCATTTGGAAATTGCCGTGTTTCATGGACTCCCCCCCTGTACTTTATGGTGAGCACAGGATGTAGATTTTGCATGCTGCATATCTTGGATGTGTTTGCTCCTCTGCCATGCACCAAATTGTTGTTGTTGCTGCTGTTGTAGGTTTTGGAGCTTTTGAGCAAAGGAGGCATCAAGGGCATTGCACACATAACAGGGGGGGGTTTCACAGATAACATCCCCCGAATCTTTCCACAAGGTCTTGGTGTCACTGTGAATACAGGTAACCGATGTGGGGATTGAATTTATGTTGATGTGTAATGTAACTTTAATGTGGTTCTGATACTGCAGGTTCTTACTCATTTAGCACCCTGTCTGCCACTGAAAACAGCACTAGGATGCCTCCCATTACACCAATTTGATATCATTTCATGTGGGTGGTTGATCATAGATTGTAGTGTGATTTTTGAAGTACATTGATTTGAAGCAAGTTTTCTGGGTTTTTTTTTACATAATGAATTGACTCACTTTTTAGATGATTTATGATTGTTCCTGAACTGTCTTTCTTGACACTTTTTGTTTGCATCTACCCAAAATTGAAGGTTCATGGGAAGTGCCTCCAATCTTCAAGTGGTTGCAAGAGAAGGGAGCTGTAGAAGATGCAGAAATGAGGAGAACCTTTAACATGGGAATTGGAATGGTGCTCATTGTTGCCAAGGATGTGGCTGAGTCGATCGTATCAGGTGAACGAGGGAGTGGCAAGTACTATGTCTTGGGTCACATCACGAAAGGTGAAGGTGTTACATATCAATAGCAAATAGGGTTTTCATTTTTTTTTTGGCCTAAGTATTGTTGGGCTCAGGAGATTTCAATTTGCAGCTGGACTAGAAGCAATTCTGGTGACTGAAAAAAATTCTCTGCAACATAAAAATCACATCAACAAGATACCAGGGTTTCTTGAGTGGAGACTCGAACTGTTATGTGCTGACAAATGCTAAAGTTCAGAGTTGCAGTTTTTGTAGCATAGTTTATGCAACCTTTTTAAGCACATGATTTAAAACCACATTTTGTGTTGTTGAGCTTGCTGAAGAGGTTCACATGGTATTACTGAGCAGCAGGCATAATTCACAAAATTCAAGCTTTTGATTGTCCCTTCTATTGTGGGATTGTGTGCAATTATGAACCGCAGAATCTCACCTGGTCTAAAAACTGTTTCAGTGTCTGAAATTTCCCACCAAACTGGCTGGCCTACCTTGATCAGCAGGGCACTACACTATATATTTACATACACCCATGACTGCGTAAGTAGGTAAGGCCTTTGGTGGCTACTACTGAGGACTGGGCTGTTGCCAAAATAAGGGCCTGCTTGAGGCCCATATTTCAAGGCAGAGCGCCACTGAGGAGTGCTTATTTCAGGAATGCCCTGCTTGTTCTGAAGGCATTACTTGACAGAGGTTGAGACACTGTATTTTCCTCGAATGGAAACCAATGTGGAAGAGATTTAAGAGCTGCAAGGTAAAGACAGAAATACAATGTACTTATTTACAGTGCAAGAGGTGAGCTGACCTTACTGTAGTACTACACTGGTTGATTGTTTGGCAATGCAATATCCTATTGCTGGCACTTGCAATGCATAATGCAAAGATCACTTTTGAACACAGATAATATATCTGTTTTGGCCCCGTGTGCCTTGTGTTGGCAGCACTGCGTGAAGAGGGTGTATTTAGAGTACGTTGAAAAAATTCCAGCTGCTGATGATTGATTAGGTAGGTGTTCAAAGCTTTTGTTTGAATGGGTTTGAGTTTTTCCAGCAAGTGTATCTTGTAAGCTTGTTGTAGAGAATGCAGATCTCTTACAAGGGCTCAGGAAATTGTAGCATAACCAATTGGCTATATAGCGCAAGCGAATGTGATCAGGAACCTACTGGATGATAATCATCTGAGCACACGTGACTTCAGCATTGTCAGAAAATGTCTCAAGGTCCCCATAGTAGACATTTGGATGATCTGATCAATTGGAGAGATCTGGTTAGGTCCTTGGACAAGGCAACACACTTGGACAGATCCAGTTTGAAGTAGCAAAATTAGGTGTAATGGTGAGAAACCATGCAGGTGTTTTCTTCACTTTGGTTGCTTGCTATTTTCTGTGCTGGAAACCTGTCCAAGGTGCAAAATCATTCAATTTATTATGTTATGCACATCATCGGGTAACAATGCCAATCTTGGTTGAACCTCGATCGTGAGATTCACTATTCAACAAAAGCAATTGTGAGTGAGAGAGAGAGCTAAACCAATGAGAATTCTTATTGGGTCATAGTCATGGTATTGTCCTTACAAATCCATCCAATCAAGTGGGACTTTGTAAGTATCCGTCCATCATAAGATCACTTGGGACCAACAAAGTACTTTAGCATGGATAGATGGAGAGAAGAAGGATGATTGCTCACAACTCCCAATCTAACTCTCAATTCATGCAAGCCATGAGTAATTTCCCCTTAGATAACAAAACCGTAGACTGTACACTACCATTACCCATCACTCATGTTTGGCAAATTCCTTGTCGAAGATTTATTTATTTATTTATTTATTTTTGGGAAAAACAAAGGCAATTTCCAATTTTAATTTTTCTAGAATTTCAATAGTTAAAAAAGAAATAGGTATGCAAATAGGTAAACCTCGTGTTGTGTATTTGTAATAGTAACCCGATGGAGTTTGATTTCCAACAATTTCGAAAAATCATAAAATATTATTATTATTATTATTATTATTGGCTAAACCTTTTGCAAATTATGTTGTGCCAAAAACACATTAGTCATAGGTAGTAGGGTATGTAGTAGTCCACTTTGGCTGAAGACCTTTGAGGGAGAGTGATGGTGAATGGCCATTATTATTATTATTATTATTATTATTATGGCTATAGAGTAGTCCCATGAATTTTCATGGTTAGTACTTAGCAACCCATTGGCAAGCACTAAATAAGTGCAATGAATTAAATGTGGCACTAGGCTTAACATAGTTGTGAGACAATGCCCAACATGAAAAAATATTTTTATTTTTATTTTATTGTTCTCAAACAATAATTAATACTTTAAATATTTTTCTTGCATTATTTTATATATGTATACAAGGGGATGCAATAGTTAGAATCCCCTTTAACCCTAAAGGTCTAGGGTTCAATTTTGTTCTCAAATTCTCCCCTTTTTTTTTCCCATAGACAAGATGGATGAAAAAAAAAATGTAATCCTTGGACAACTTCTTCAAGCTACTTACAATGGGAACAACTTCCTTTGGAAAAGGGACAAAGTGGTAACCCCAATCAAGTTGTCCAATGGACTTTGACAACTTGATTGCTTAATGAACCATGTTTTGTTTTGGGCCCAAGTTCCTTGGGAACACATGATTGGCGTTCTTGTCCATGGGAAAACCCATCCGAATTGCTTAGGGAACGATGATTTGGGTCTAGGCTCCCTAGGGAACACACGGTTGAGGATGTCATGGTTCAACCTTGGGGAACTTGGGGCCCAAAACATGGTTCTTTGTGCAACTTGGTTGGGGTTGTCACTTAATGCCCTTCTTGGGGAACTTGCTCCCCGTGGGCAACTAACTTGAAGAAGTTTTCTGGGGGTTACATTTTATTTTTTTCATCCATCTCATTTGTGAAAGAGAAAAAAAAAAATTTGAAAAAAATTTAAACCTTGGACCTTTGGGGTTAAAAGAAAAGGAGGATTCTAACCCGGGGGTTAAGTATTGGGTGCTACGGAAATGGGAAATATGTCCTTCCCTTTTTTCCTTTTGCCATTTCCTTCCTCCTCGTTGTTTCACTTTCTTCCAATGAAGTTTGGTAGGTTTAGGGTTTAGGGTTTAGGGTTTGTGACTCTACCGACAAGGAAGTAAATAACTCGGACATAGTCATGTTAGGGGTAGTGGGTTATGGTCTATGATCTTTGGTTAGAGGGTGGTACCCATATTGGGAGTTCTTTTACCCCACCCCCCCCCTTCTTTTTTTACACCTTACCAAATTGCATGTCTTCTTGACCAAGTCATTTGTTATTGAGTCAAAATTGCATGTCTTTTTGACCAAGTCATTTGTTGTTGTTGAGTCAAAATTGCATGTCTTTTTGACCAAGTCATTTATTTTGTTCTTGAGTCAGAAGTCTACTAGGCAAGAGATTAAAACACTAATAAACCATTTAAGTATTTTTATTTCTATTTTTTTCAATTTTGCTAAAGTTTTCACCACCATCAAGGTCAGATGATTTGTAGGCACTCTCACTCTTTGAAATTCCAGTTATTTTGAAGGCCTTTTGCGAAAGCTGAAGAAGAAGGAGTTTATAAAATTATTAGCTCAACTCAGGTGGGGAACTGGAGACTCAAACATGAATCAAATTTTGGGTTTGAAGAAGGTAAGTGATATACCCGGTTCATACCCATCATCCCACCCAAAATGCCCACATTACTCTATTATTCTGATACCCAAAGGGTACCTGACTGATATTTTTTAACCATGGTTAAACACAAGGTGAATGTTATGATGAACCTAAACATATGTAGATCAAGAGTTGGGTAAGGGGTGGGGGGGGGAGAAGGGTTCTTACACTTACTCCTTCAAGGGACAAGGTTTTTTTTAAATTCCACCTCTAAATAGGCATAAGATCCCTACCATGCTTAAGGAGTATATCTAAGCTCCCTCCTCTTTTCTAAGAGGGATATTTGTGGATAGAAGGGCCTTCCAAATACATTAAGGAAATTTTGTCTTGTGCTTTTACAAAGTACTTGTGGTTGAGTTGTTGGGATGGTTGATACATAAGAAGATGATGATCAATGCATCGACTTTGTTGAATACAACCACAAAAATGATGTTGCACTTGCATTGTCACTATGAAGCTCCCAATCACACACCTGCTTCAAAGGATTTTTGGAACTTTTTAGGGGGGAATATTTCATCCACTCACTTTCATAAGATAACCATTCAAGTCATCGAAAGACAATATATATATTTATTAAATGATGGAAACATTTATCTTAAATGGTATAAAATATGCAATTTTTACATTGACATCAAAGGAATGAAAATGACTATCATAAGCTCCCCAAGGCATAAAATAACATGCATAGTAAATTTAACTTTCAAGAAGAAACAAGATGAAGGACTTCATGACCTATAAACTTAAAAATTCGAGGATTTATTTTCTTCAAATTTCCTTATTTGAATCTCTAGAAATTTGTATGTTGGAACTTCCTTTATGTTGGCATTTTCTTGAATCTAATGTTTGGAGTCAATTAACTCATTGCCAAAGCCCAAAGGGTTGAAAGGAAAATGAGTAATACTTGAGCTTTGGCTCCAAACTATATAAATTGCTTGCCAAAGTCAAAACATATGCTAATGAATTGATTTTATTTTAATTTTGTCTCGTCACACAATTCATTTATCAAACTTTATAGTTCTTATTTAAATAAAGGACACAATTCCAAACATCTATTTCTTTTCTAAAGCTTAACAAGTTGTTCATGTACCTTTATTTAGAAGTTTAGAACAAGGTTCATGTAACTAAAGAAATTTGTGATATGTAGTTTTTTTTTAATCTTTCATTTACATTAATATTTAGGTTTTCCAATGAATATTATGAAATCTTATGTCTTTGTGAAACATTTATATGAACTTTCCTTTAATGATTGAAGGTGCATCAAATGGTGAAGATCATGGAGTAGATATTGTTTGCATCTAATTGAAAATTTTGGTGGGTATAGAACAACAATAAGCTATTTGGAATTGTATGGTGTATACACATAATTATTTGATCTTATTCACCAAGTTATATGAAATTTGACCTAAATTTTTAACCACCAACTTTTGGCAACACATCATTGTGAGATGGATGGATCATGCTATGACATTTGATATCTTGTGCAATGGAATAGACAATTGTTCAAACCTTTGAGCATAGATATAAGTTTTGAAATTAATAACATATCAATTTGCAACCTTTAACTCAGACACTTTTTAAAGATTTGCGGATAATTCTAATCATAGTCAAAAGTTCTAATGGCATCACTTAAAGCCTCTATAGCACATTGTCAAAATGAACCCAAAACCTGTCAAATTTTCAATTCATTTTGATTAGGATTATGATTTGCAATGATTTGCCACCAAACTTTCATCCTTTTAACATGACCTTAATAAGCAAACTAATGGCAAATGGGCTATTCAACTCAAATGGGGTATCTTTGTGAACATCGAAGGGTGGGGTTTTACAAAGGAAAAAGGGCAAGATGAAACTCAATTTTCCACCGAAATTGAGGGTCAAACGAGTTTCACCTTGAATAGTTTGTATTGCATTATTTTCTTTTCAACAAGGAACAAAACAACTTTTTTTTTGGCAAATTTTGTTTTAATTTTTAAAATTTTAATTCTACCAAGGAGAAAAAAACAATTGCATTATTTTCTATTCGGTAATGAGCAAAGGGTCTTCTTTTTTCATTGCGCAGTGTTTTCCTTCATTTTGTCTTTTTTTTGGCAAATTGTAAATGTGTGATTGTTTGTTTTATCTTTGACAAATATATTCATCCTTTCTACATAACTTTTTGTTTGTCAATAAAGTTATTCATAAAATGTTGCACTTATAACAGATGAGATTGCTCATTAGGGGTCAAGAAGGGTCAAAAATGTTGGGTGAACATTAAATTTGTACATTAATTTGCATCAGGTACCATAGTCAATACCAAACTTGCTTATCATTTTCATAAGTGTTAAAATAATTTTGGTAGGTGCTAAAATGAATTTGGTCCTAATTATGGTGCTTGAGGTAAGTCTTGAGGCAAGTAGCCCTCCTTTGCCTACTAGCACATCCTCCACAATCTCGAGAAATGCCACACATAGCAATTTCGTGGCAATTTTTGGTGTTTGATTATTTTTTGGGAAATTTATGGATAATAACAAAATGAAGGTGAAGGGACAAATAAGCTATCAAATAAATGCTAGATTGGGTATGAATTTAAAGATAATTTTAATGTATGTTCTCTTCAACAAGGAGGATAATAAGTGTTTGTTTGCTTTTTCAACGTTCTACTCCTTCTTTTTGCATTACCTTTTGTTCAATAGGGAGCAAAACAACTTATGTATGTTGTGAAAGGTTGTTCATTTTGTCGTTCCTTTCTATTTGGCAATTTGCATTGTTTAGCTTGAACAATAACCAAGTTGGTGCCCTGGTGTTGAGTTCATCCCTTGTTTGAGTTGTTCACCCAAGTGAAAACACAATAAAGTGGAACATTATGGATATTGAAAATTACACAATTTTTTATTTATAAATTTTCAATTATAGTTCATTTTAATATATATGTGCAAATAATGGAATGGGACTCAAATAAACAATGAATTCAATGATAAAAAAAAAGATATATGGTTCATGGCAACATTTCTAAATGACAATTCATAATCAATTTTTGAAATTACACATATGTTGTGATCATCCACAACAATGGATTTTTTTTACAAATGGACTCATTGAATGCATCATAACATGTTATATACAACTAAAAAAATGTGTGTGTTATGATATATGGATGTAAAATATGATTGAGTCATGTATTTTTTTTTCATTATAAAAGGAATTTTTAAAATAAATTCTTTTACCAAAAATAAATAACTAATTTGGATCTCATTTTAAAAAATTTCAATAAATATACAATACCTTAAAAAAGGCTAGATTTTAATGTTCCATATATAGCTATTTTGTTTCAACATTTAAGCAACCCCAAAATATAATGCACCTTTTACACTAGAAAATGGATTTCAATGGACTTCATGAATTGCCCATCTTGTTCCACCTTAGTGTGTTTTTACCCACCTAATGTTGGGTGATTTTAAAGACGACCACAAGCCATGGTGAATTAACACCTACATTGGTATTTTTACCTTTTTCAACAAAGCTTCTTAATGGCCATATTAAACCTAATAGATGTTAGATTTGGATTCTAAAGCCTCTATTTAATTTTATCACGAGATATTTATTTTTAAAAGCACTTTAAATGAATTCTAAGGTTTTTACCATGATACTAGTGTAGGTGCCAATTTGCCCATGCATGACGACAAAATAGGTGTGAAACCAAAAAAAAGGTATAAACCAATGTTGGGCTAGTATATAGGTCAACCTTTGGTATCCATAATGGTACCAAATACCATACTAATATGATGACAAAAATTCAAATATTCCCATTGATACCATTATACCCCCGTATTGAATACCAAAAGTTTTTTGTTGAATATCATACTAGTTTAATATCATGACTTATTACCAACTTAATATTCCTTCACCAAGTGTTCATGCTCTTTTCCCCCCTAGTATCCATCCTTAATCATCCTTCAATATGTATATTTATGTGTGAAAGATATCAAAGGTTTTTTTTTTGGCTACAAGTTAACAACCATGCTTCTACTTCAATGTGCACCTTTTTATGAGTCAATGTCATATTTCACTTTCAATGATGATGCATTGCAATTGCTACAACAACTTATGTATTGTGTAAGTCTTTCAATTTTTAATCTTCAAGGTTGTTTGTTATTTGTTTGTTGTGTTTTCTATTTCTCCATCCATGTCACATATTATTGAGTTGACATTTGCAACAAGCATATTAAATTATGCAATAATATTTTTGGTTGTTGTTTGGTGGTTGGTCTTATGGTTATGGGTTGGTCTTGTTGCCATCCTGGTAATTGTGATAATGTGCATGAAGTGAAACTTTTGTTGGTAAAGTTTAGGGATTTCAAATTTGTAGGGTTTCAAGCTATGTGATATGGATTTTAGTACAAGGGCACAAGCTTGAACACCCATGATCTTTGTTGTGTTTTGTGCACCATTGCAACTTATTCCACCTTTCAATGGGGCCTATTTTTGTCATGTGATGTCCAAGGCATGTGAATATGCCATAAACATCACGCCAAAAATTGGCATTTATGATTCCATCCATGATTACAAACCTTTATATGTATTAATGACTAGATGATTACAGAATTGATTTATATTTGTTGTTTATGCCATTTCATATATTTTTATGACTACAATCACAATCTTGGAAAATCATGTAATCATATTTTGTAATATTAAATCAAATAATAGTAATGGAGTATGCATCTAACAATTGATATTTAAATTTTAAATATAGAATATAAAATAATTGTTGTCACATGGTAACTTATTTCAATTATTAATCACTTATGGTTTACCACATGGTAGCTTATACTTAGGATTTAAAAAAAATTGGTCAAATTATGTGATGCCACATGGCAACCAAGGCCCAAGGAGCTTGGAAGATCTAAACAAGTTTAGGCAAGAAGATCTAGCTTAGAAGCATGGACTATGTCACCCTAGATTAAAAAGAAACCTAAAATAAACTTATTTAAGCAAGGAGCCGCCACCACGTGGCAACCAAGGTCCAAGGAGTTTAGGTTAAGAAGTTTGGCAAGCTGACCTAGCTTAGAAACATGGCCTATGCCATCCTATATTAAAAACAAACCTGAAATCAACTTATTTAGGCAAGGAACCTAAATAATCCTAGGTTACTAATGTGAAAATTTAAACCATTGACCTCCACTTTAAGGGTTCAAGTCTTTAACCATTGCACAATTTTTTATTTGTTACATAATTAATCAACACAATTTTAAAAACATTAACATATTTTAAGATAAGTTAACCTAGTTTGACCTAGGCTAAATTAAACCACCTTCGATTGACTTACATTGAATTAGACTAATTTAGGCCATGCATCAAGTCTAACCTATGTTTAGCTAAGTCTCCTAAATTTATTTAAGATAAAATAGATTAAATTTAAAAATTAATTTTTGGCTAAATCTAAAAGCTATGCTTAAAAGTTAAACCTAGATTAAACCTATAGGTTAAATTTAAAGGCTAATACAAACTAAACTTAAAAGCTAAACCTAAGCTAAACCTAAAAACTAAACCTAAATTAAACTCAAAAGGCTAAACTTAGAAGTTAAATTTAGGTTAAACATGTAAACTAAATTAAAAAGCTAAAACTAAGTTAAACATAAAATAAACTTAAAGCCCAAACTTAGGTTAAATTTATGCTTAAAATAATTAAACATGGTTAAAGATAATTAACTTAAATTAAACATAAAAGCTAAACCTAGGCTAAACTTATTCTAAAGTTAAAGGTTAAACTTACAAGTTAAATTTAAAGAATAAACCTAAACTAAACATAAATGTTAAACCTAAGCTAAACTTTTGTTAAATTTATGTTACACCTAAGTTGACTAGGCCAAAATCTAATGTGAATGTATTTTAATATTGATTACCAAAAAAAAGTCAATGGCATGATATTGGATTAAGTTTATTTTTGTGATTCATGTTAAAATCACAATATTTAAAATAATTCACAACAATTAATGATCATAAGTTATTCTAAACAATTAATTTCCTCTTTTTTTCTACCTTTTAAAAACATTTAATTCTAAATAAAATAATTATTTTAAAAATGATAATTATGAACATATTGATCTTAATTACATGCACCTAGCCAACGAATTCTATTCTTTTTAATTTTTAATTTTTTTTAATGCATCCAATATTTTTTTAATTTAATCAAACATGGTTTTGAAATTAAACCACATGTTTAGTCATATAGTTGTGAGCCTCATGACAAAGTTATCTTACATGATTGAAGACATGATTACATAACTAAAATTCAATCATAGTTGCAAAAATGTTCAAGTCATGGATGCCACATTCTAGCGTAGGGAAAGGACAATAAAATTGAGGTTGGGATGAAGGAAGCCATTTTGGTTAAAGTTTAATATGCTCTATTGAAAAAAATTACATTGTCAAAAAAGTCCAACAAGGGCATGTAGGGGTGAGAATTAGCTTGCAAGGAGGTTGACTTGAAGGCATGGAAACTAAAAACACCTATCAAAACCAAGTTTGTTTCTAGTAAGGTTGTTTTGTTTCAAGAGATGTTGAAAGTTTTTACATCCATTAACCTTTGTTACATGGTTAGTATATTTTCAAGTTGCAAGCTCAATGAACCTTAGGCTCCACACAAGGAATTTGCAAAGTTGTTCTTGACATCCAAAACCTTGTCATGAAGTGATGCATTTTGAACTAGACTAAAGGGTATTGGTTTTTATTTAATCTTATATTTGTAGTTTTTCCCATTTGTATCATATTGTGGGTTGAGTATTGAGTTTGTACAACTATGAACCCACCTTTAGTGTGTGGGGAGTTTGACCAAAAGTTAGAAATTTTGTATGCCAAAATGGGTCATCAATGTATTGGATCCTTTTCTAACATTTGCATCACCTTCAACCTTGTTCTTGCACATAAAATGTGTGTTTTCTAACTAGATTTGTGTTTTAAAGGTCTTTATTGTGTCATGAAATATGTAGGTAAAAATATAATAAAGGTTGTTGTAGAAAAATAAATTATTCAAATTAAAAATACGATGAACAAGTTATGGTGCATTTTTTAGTGGCTAAGCATTTGAACTGTATGTGTGCAACAAACCTTATGGTCCTTTTAGCCTTCATCATTGATGACTCCTTGTTGAGAGTTGAAGCTTCAATTAAGGAAACTAATATTTCTTTGGTGAAAATTGATTTATAATGTATTGTAGAATTGATGTCAATGAAAATGATTTGGAATGGCCTTTGCAATGGTGGAAGGATCATGATAAATAGTTCCTTACTATTGCATTTTTTGCTCAACAATTTTTGGGTGTTCCAAGATCTCATATTGAAATTGGAAAGATTTTTAATGTTGCTAACATATTGACAAGTTTGTAGTATGTCAATTGGGAGTGCAAAACTTGAACAAGTTGGTGATGATCTTGAAAAATTGACCAAATCATGCTAGGAGAAGATGCATTCTTGCTTTGAAGGGGATGTAAAAATCTTTTGTTATTAACAACGACTTGATGATTTCAAGGATGAGCTTAAAGAGGTTGGATATTTTGGGGATGATTGTCAAAGCCTTTAGAATACTTAAAACCCTTGGAAATTTTGTGCAAGTTGTAGCTTTGTTTGGATATTCAATAGTTATAGGTGACTATGATCATTCAATTTTTGTCTTAGAATTTTTTGTAATTTAAAAAATTGCTTTGAACACTTGTACTTGCTTTGTTTGTAGTTTGTAGTTTTATTTGGAAATCCAATAGATGTTGTAGGTGGTTACATTAAACATTTAAATGTGTTTTAAAAAAATTGTAATTTTTTTGAATCACCTCGAGCAAGGAGTTTATTTGTTTGCAATTTGCAAATTTATTTGTATATCCAATAGTTGCAAGTGATTACGCGCTACATCGAGCATTTAGATGTATTTTGGAATTTTTTGTAGGATTTTGGAATCACCTTGAGCAATTACCTATTTTGTTTGCATATGTAGTTTACAAGTGAATGAAGGTTATGTGATGGAGCTATGAACATTTCAATTTTCTTTATCATGTCTTGTGTTTTTGAAAGTTTTGAATTGCCTTGAACAGAGCTCAATTTTGTTAGGATTTTGATATGGATGAATTTTGTTTGGATTTTGACATGGAAGGACTAGGGACTTGCAAGTGAATAAATAAACACATGACAATATTTTAGCAACCGATCATGTTTATGATTATGTGAAAAATGCATCATCAATGGCATTATTATTGATACTAGGGTTACTATGTATACCAGTTGATATTAGAGTCCATACTATATATGTTGATACCATTGCATACCCATTCCACATCCTTCAATTAAGTATCACATCACATATACCATATTTAAAAAACATTTTGATACCTTTATCCATATGGTATCAAAAATATGGAGAACTTTAGACATGGGTACCAATATGGTATCACAAAGTGGTGATACCATCCCAACAGCACATGTATAAACACCCACCCAAATAGGGCAAGCTCTTAAGGATAAGTTGATTGTTTAACATTTTGTTACAACTATGAAACTTGTGAAGTCTTTTCCTCAACGTAGAGCGAATAAAAATTCACAAATGAAAAATAAAATAAAAATTATTATTAAATAATTAAAAATAAAGGAAAATAAAATAATAAATTGTGACTCAATAAATAAATAAATAAATAAATAAAATTCACAACTGAGAAACAGTGTGAAAGATAAAGACAACATTTTGGTTCTCATTAGGTCATCTTATATTCTCTCTCAAAGCAGTGCACTAGACCAGTGTTGTTGGGCACTTAATAGAAATGGCACCAAATAATTGACAGTTCTCAAGGTGGTTCTTAAACAGATATATAATTGCAATTCTCCTTTTTTTAATTTAAAAAAAAACCAGTTTTGATATATAACCGTTATTTTTGAAGACATGAGAACCAACCCATCCTGATATGCAATCACAGTTCTCAAAAAATCTAAGCACTGGTCAAATAGCCTTGTAGATGAAACCGCTTCGTTGCTTTGTGAGAACCACCGGTTTTTTGTAGGCTTTTTTTAATATTTGGACAAAAATGGAATTGAAGGTTCTTTGATTCTGAAAATTTTCAAAAAAAAAAAAACTAGAATTAGAGGTTCTTTGATGCCAAATTGGAGGTTTGTTAATTCTCAAAATTTTCAAGATCCAAGAACCACAAAGAAAGGGGGGGGGAGGGGACGAGGGACCTAATATCCACGGGTCTATCCCTCCTTGAAAAGACGGATATCACACCTATTCCTTAAGAATGGGAGGGATCTTATGTGTACTTTACTTGAAGGAATAAGTAAGCTCGGTAGGCATAGGGTGCCTTGCATTCTTAAGAAGTAGGTGTAAAAATGCTCACCCTCCTTCACCTTGTGATCTACCTATATGTTCATATTCATGATGATGTTCACCTTGTGCTTTAGGATGGGTAAAGCCCATGGGTGGCAACTTGGCCTAAGAACCCTCAACCCCTCACCTCATGATCTACCCATGTTGAGAGGTTCATGATGACCTTCACCTTTGTGCTTTAGAATGGGCAAAGCCCATTGGTGAGAGAAATTCCCAAAATAATGGGCCTCTAACAAAGGGATATATATTATAGGGGTTTTATCGTACCCTTCCTCTTTGGTGGTGCAAATGGACCATGAGAGACACATGAACCCTTGCTAGATTTACCAAATACAACGATGCAAAGGAAATTTTGAGAATCATCCCATGGTTGCAAACAATATACATTAACCACTTGGGAGAATTTTCCTAGTGTATTTGGAGGGCACCGAATATTCATGAATACTCCTCTTAGAAAAGAGTAGGGATCTTACTCCTACTCTCTAGGAGATAATTGAAACAAATTTATGCTTATTTGCAAAACAATATACACAAAGAGTCGAAGAAATTTCTTAGTCTATTTGGTAGGCATCTTATATTACTCCTTGCAAAAGAGGAGAAATCTTACACTTACTCCTTAAGAGTGGGACATAAATTATGCCTACATGTAAGTAAGCACAACTTCTTTCCTCCTCTTATGGAGCACATGTAAGAACCCTCACCCTTGGAGACCTCATGATCTACCTATATTTGGGTTCATGCTAACATTCATCCCATGCTTTCGGATGGGTAGTATAGCCCATGGGTGAGGGATGTTGCCACATATTTAGGTTCATGATAACATTCATCCCATGCTTTTGGATGGGTATAGCCTATGAGTGAGGAATGTTGCCACATATTTAGGTTCATGATAACATTCATCCCATGCTTTCGGATGGGTAGTATAGCTCATGGGTGAGGAATGTTGCCACATATTTAGGTTCATGATAACATTCATCCCATGATTTCGGATGGGTAGTATAGCTCATGGGTGAGGAATGTTGCCACATATTTAGGTTCATGATAACATTCATCCCATGCTTTTGGATGGGTGTAACCTATGGGTGAGGGATGTTGCCACATATTTCACAATAACATCCATCCCATGCTTTTGGATGGGTGTAACCTATGGGTGAGGGATGTTGCCACATATTTCACAATAACATCCATCCATGCTTTTGGATGGGTATAGCCTATGGATGAGGGACATTGCCACATATTTAGGTTCACAATAACATTCATCCCATGCTTTTGGATGGGTATAGCCTATGGGTGAGGGACATTGCCACATATTTAGGTTCACAATAACATTCATCCCATGCTTTTGGATGGGTATAGCCTATGGGTGAGGGACGTTGCCACATATTTAGGTTCACAATAACATTCATCCCATGCTTTTGTATGGGTATAGCCTATGGGAGAGCGATATTGCCGAAATGCGAGATGCCTAGCTTGGCTACCAAGTCATCCTAGGCCCCGTATTCTTGAAAATGCCCTCACCCTTGAGCTTTACCCTACACACAAGTTTAATATTTATTTTCCATTTTCCATGACTCCTAATCTACCTAGAGGACTCACATATTTAGTTCTCAATTAACCACAAGCCTTTGTACCATGTACTTTGGTGAAAGTTCACACATTCACTTATTCCAATAATAATACAATTCACCACAACAACAACAACAACAAAAGCTGGCTTGCCATGTGCATTCTGAAACAAATGTCTTTGGGGGGGGGGAAAGAGGGTGATAGGGGGAGAGATGGTGGGATTGGGGGAGAGAAGGAGGGAAGCTCAATTTTGGGGGACGTTTGTCCCAAAACAAAATGGTGCACTCCAACATTTTGTTGCTCTAATTCTTGGAAGCACATCACTCATTCTTGAAAGCTCTTATTTGATGCATTGGAGATCCTAATCCCATCTTTTCAGATGTTGCATCATCCATGGTTGCAAACATTGTTTTTAATTTCAATTTCTTAAAAATTTCACAATAGTGGTGATTAGTGTTTTCTTTTTCTTTTTTTCCCAATTTTTTTATGTAAGAAAATTGGTGATTTTCTTCCCAACTTTCGGCAAAATTAGTTGAATTTGCACTAGAAAAATACATTTCCCATAATTCTTCAAAAACTTTCTGTCCAAAAAAATCATAAACCCATTCAAAAAAAAAAAAAAAAAACGGGGGCTTTTTTTTTTTTTTTTTTGTTTGGAAAACAATATTTACACTTTTAAAAAATTTTTTCCCAAACTTTTTTCCCCAAAAATTCACAAAAAAAAAAAATTTTCCCACAAAAA
>Ga0116231_10008027_pt1 | contig 18801 bp, 13 predicted proteins | sample S1TSphgellanicum_2_FD_89695 | JGI IMG/M metagenome (GOLD analysis project Ga0116231, IMG submission 89695) | Host-associated microbial communities from peat moss isolated from Minnesota, USA - S1T2_Fd - Sphagnum magellanicum MG | ecosystem: Host-associated > Plants > Peat moss > Unclassified...
AAGCACAAATGTCATATAGGGTGAAGAATGAGGTGAAGATTGGGATGTAGAATATTTTGTGGACAATTCAACCAAGATGTCATTTAAGAAGGTGATCCATGACATGTATAAGCCAAATTTAGAGGCATGAAAAATTGTTCAACACATTGTGTGCACATTGATTAGGCTTCCATACAATTAGATTACACCTTATGAATGTTATAAAAAATAGCCATAAATGGTTTATAATTGTTACATATGAAATTTGGTGTGATTTGCATGATCTTTCAAAGATGGCATGTTTTGGACTTGCAATTTTTATGAAACCCAATTTTGCTAAGAAATCAAATTGTCATGTGTAATCATATTTGAAGATACAATGATCACTTACACAAGTCTTGCCCATCTGTCACCTATATTTTTCAATTTTGGATAATTGGACTTTCCATTGATAATATGCTTCAATAACCACTCTCATAATAATTTATAGACATTAAGCAATGAAAATATATATATATATATATATATATAAATTCATTTGAAATAATATTTTTTAATGCAAATACAAACCATTCATTCTTTAGACTTTGTTTTTGGTTTTCACTTTTTTTTTCAATTGTGGGGACTTATATTATACCCAAACTACATTTTTATTTGTTTTTCTTGAAATTATTATTGAATGTAAGAAAATATTTTAATTATTTAATCATGTTGGACCAAAACAAATTTGAAATAGCCAAAAAACACTACACAAAAACACTCGAACAACCTTTGTTGTCCATCACCAAAGGAGTCATTGTTTGACATTCAATAATGTTGGTAGCCAAAGAGAATGGCAACCCAAAATGGTAGTTGGTGATGGAAAAGCTAGCGATCAAAAAATTGGCAACAAAAAAGGTGATAACCAAAAAATTAACAACCAAAAAGTGAGTGACCAAAAATGTGTGGTGACCAAAAATGTGGCGATCAAAAGCTTGGTGACCAAAAATGTGGCAACAAAAACTTGTGGCAATTGAAAATGTGGCAATGGAAACTTATGGCAATTGAAAACATGGCAATTGAAACATGTGGTGACCAAAAGCCTAATGACGAAAACTTATGCTGATTGAAAACTTAGTGACGAAAACCTATAGTGATTGAAATTTTGGCAATTGAACTCTTATGGTGATCAAAAGACATTTAAGTCACCAGAAGGTTTATGATGACCAAAATGGCTCTAGCTTTATTCACCTATAAACCTACCCTGAATAGCATGATATGGCCTAGGCTAACCCTACATTAATGTGACGCAAAACTTTGTTTGAATTAAAATTTGGATCACAAAGTGGAAACCACTCATGCAATACCATACCACTAAACCACTAAACAAATCACACTACTAAACACAATGGATTAACCACCAAAACATAGTGGATACTTGGAATCCACAAGACACCATAACTTCCAATTTGGGCAAGAAGGTTTCGAATGCTTTCTCCCATCCATGGTGGTAGCCTCACCTTCTTTGAAAAACATCTTCATGAATTTGGCCCACCATGAAATTTTGACCACATAAGTTTGCCACCATTATGGTCCAATGCACTTTGTCCTTTTATGGATAAAGGACTTCACACCATTGCAATAAATTTGTACTACATTTGACATATTGCATTCAAACCACATGAAAACCCCTTAAAAGTTTTGAAGTTTGTTGTATTGCAAGGAAATGTCTAATTCCACCAAAAACTTATTCTCCATGATTTGTTTGTACTTCTCCAAGTGAATGCTTTGCTTGATCACAAAAGCACCATTGAGGTATGCCATTGTATGCTTCTTGAAAAAACTCATGATAATTTCTTAGAATTGCCATGTGTCAATTAATTTAAGGTCATTTTCCTCAAGCATTTGATGCTTTTAGGATTATGTCAATGAAGTGTTTTCCCCACTAGACATTTTTGCAACCCCTTGCTTATGCATGATTAAAGGTGGGCCATTCAAAGGTTTGTAGGGATAACTACCAAATGATGTGTGAGATAAAGGGTTTGGGGGGTTTTTGTCAAATTGTCCCTTGGACGACATTGTCAAAATCTGGGATGCTCAAAAAACCCAAAGACTTTCCAAGCATTAATTGTTATAAACAATTAGAAATTAGAAATATCAAAGTTTAAGGTGTCTTAAAATTTTCACAAAATGCAAAAAAAGCCGCCTTTAGCCATGGACTTGACCACTTCAATTCACATAAGGTTCCACACAATGGTTGTAAGTGGGCATATTCACAATTAAGGTACCCAAAAGAACAATCTAACAAAAAACTTACAAATGACTATTTTGGATTTTTATTACATTTATTATTTTATGATTATAGTGGATTGGTATATGACTATAACTAGAATGATGCCATGTTAATCTAATAAAAAATTAAATAATAGATTGGTTATGGCAATAAATAAAAAATAAAATAAAAATATTTAATCGTCCTTCTATTTTTTGGCTACACAATAAAAACCAAATATATGAATCTAAAGATTTTTTACTCTTTATTTTAGCCCTTTTGACAATTAAAACCTTCTAGAATCATTTTTTTTCAAAATATAATTTCAATTTTTGGTGAAATTTCATTAATAAAGAGATTTTTGTTAATTATGTTTCACTTTTGCTCGGGAACATATGAAAGAAGATAAATTTTTTATCAATTCACAATGCCATGGTGGAAATAATAGAGAAGGCAATCAAGTTCCTTATGCTTTCTATCAATTGTATGCACTTTTTTTATTTGATGGAAATGGAAAAGTTTCCTCAATTACTTGAACTTTCTTAGAGAAAAAACCTAATTGTTGTAGTTAAATGAAAAAACAAGAAGATAATTAATGTTGATTCAATTGCAATACTTTCAATTGCATGATAATAAGACAAACCAAACACACTACAATATGTTGGATGCCATATTTATGATCTCATATGAGTAATATATGAAAAACCTATCCAAAAGGACAAGCATTTAGTGAAGGAAAATTGAAGGTTGGTTGTCATCAAACATAAACTATGTTCACAATTATTTCAACAATGAATTGCATTCAAGATCATACTACAATTGAATTGTGTTGAATGACATTTCCTTAAGGCACATTTTGTTTATAATTATTGCAAGAAAATGTTGAGTTGCATTAATAGTTGATTGAATGATTGACAAAATAGATTGTTGCAGGTGGCAAACATGAAGTCAAGTTGCATTGCCTTGAAAAATAAGTCCTTAGTTGAAGAAGATTTTATTTGCCACATTTTTCTTGTCCCTAGCATTACACTCATTTAAAATAATGCTTTCATTTCTCTTAATGTGGTTGTTTTCCATTGGTTTCTATTTATTGGACTCCATTCTTCTTGGTAGTTATTTACGTTCTTTCAATAGTTTTCATTGACGTATGAAAGCCTATTAATCCTTATATCGTATATTAATTTATGCAAAATGTAGCAAAACATGAATACATTTGGGATCATATTAACATACAAGTTTGTCTTACATGGAATAGTCTTTGAAAATTTGCTTCAACACTTTGAATGCATGTTCAATATTAGATCTTTTGTGCTTATGTTGCCTATTGTACAATAACTTGAATATAATGTGATTAGGAATCTCCTCATCAATATTTTTATTTTCAAATTTGTGAAGTAGGTGGGTTGGTGATCATGCATAAGAAGACTTAGTCAAATTTGGCTAGAGTTTAGAGGGGAAATAGAAAAATTTAGGATTCTTCTTATAATTTGACAAGTAGTGGGAGGTGTTATTTAAATCTGGCGACTTTAAATTTTTCCCCTTCATAATGTGACAACTTTAACCCATTGTTTCCAAAAAAGACCCCTTGTACCTTTTGCACCTTGGATTTGATTCTCATCAAGTTGTGAAAATTCGCCAATAAAACAAACTACACTTTATATAGCATGAAATTATTGAATTAATGTAGGGTTGTTTTCATTGTCAAGAAAGTAGGGTTCATTTCCATCTTAGGATCCTTTGGCATTATTGAACAATTTTTTCATAGTGTGTTATTTGATAGGAACTAGAGGTTGTCAATATTTAGCAATATCATTGACATTTTCCAACATTTCAATATAGATGTCTATAAATCACTTCTATTTATTGTAAACAAGCTTGGGCAACTATGGAATAATAACTAGATTTATGTTAAAAGTAAATGTGATGCATATGGCCCTTGAGGTTTATAATTTATAATGCAACTCCATCAATGGCCTTGTGCACCTTTGGCAAATCAAACCACTTTTCAAATTCATCCATTGTTATTTGCAATTTAGTTTTAGTAAGCCAAACAATCATGCCTCGGGAAAATCTATTGAAAGCTCCTACAACCTCCTTAATTATAACATAGATAGTTGGCCTCCCAATCATAAACAATTTTAACATTGTGAGAGATTTTTTCCTTGATCCAATTTGAAAATCTACCACATGTGATTTTAATCTCAATTGGTATAATGATTTTTTATTTAGCTTTTAAATAAATGGTTTCAATTTATGGCAAAAAATAGAAACCATTCTCCTTAATCACCTTGTGTATCCAACAATTCATTTCAATCCAATCCATTGATAATTTGAGAACCATGTGGTGCTATAGGGTTTAACTTAATCACCCAAGCCTTGTGAAAGAAACATCAAAAGGTTACACAACAACCTATAAGTCAATGTACAAAGGATACAAGCAAAAGTTGCATTGCTTTAAGTCTATGGGCAAAAAATGCAAGCAAAAGTTGCATTGCTTGAATCCATTACATTAGGCAAGAAGAATGGCAATGTGGTATAAGGAGTTTTTGTCACAAGCCAATTCATTTCAACAAGAAGAACCAAAAATATTGTTGTCAAAATTGCCTTGTTGAATTGATCCATGAGTTGATTTGAACAAGACTAAAGAGGAAGCAATGACAATTTATAGAAAGAAAATTTAACCAATAATCAAGATTCCAACAAAATGCAATGTCAAGGAAAAGAACGCATCCTAACACAAAATGCTACCTACAATGATATATTTAGGTGTGAAAGTCAATTGCAACAATTCAATGATATTCGAAACAAGTGTGAACATGAACTAGATTTTACACAACATTTTGATGTTAAAAATCAATTCTCAATGATCTCCAAACATGCATATTGTTATAAAATGTAAGGGTGGTGGTAGTTAGCTTTAGGTGTGCAAGGGCTTTAAGTGTAGGGCAACACCTAAGGAGTAGAGAGTTCCCACAATAACCACCCTTGAGGCACAAAACAAGGGTGGTTATTTTGGGAACTTTTTGCTTCGTATAAAATCTTATTTACTTGGCACAAAACATGTAAGAAAATTTGTTCAATTTTTTACATTTTTTTATGATACCTAAAGTGTACTTTTTAGGTATCACAAGAAATAAAAGTGAAAACATAATGCCATGTTTAATGAAAAAATAATGCCTATTTTTACAAGCAATATTTTTTAAAATAAAAATTTATGGAATTTTACACTTTGCAATGAAGCCTTTGGATATGTTAAGAAATTTGATTCAATATTTTATGGTTTTTTTTCCTTCACTTCATACAGGCAAATTTTTTTATTAAAAGTAAATTATATGTTGCACTTAAGTGACACAATGCCAAAACATGTCTTTTATGGGTAAAAACATGGTTAGATGGCTCACATTTGACATTTTGAAAAGTTCACATCTTACACTAGCTTCAATTCTTACATTAAAAATAATTATCAAACTAAAAATCCTATAATTATCCCCTATGGTTTTGGTCACAAATATTAATAGACCACCCTGTAAATATCCCTAAACATGTGATTGATCAAGAAATTTAGAGAAAAGTTTAAAAATTTCAATGTGAAATGGAATATCAATTGTAAAAAATGATGAAAATCATAATGAGTGAATTTTTTAAATATGAAAAAAAAAATTATATTGAAAAAATTTCAATGCATCTTACAATTAAATTATTAATTTTATGGTGGCTTATTTTTTAATTTAAATTTTGATATTATTATGACCTATTTTTTGAATCCACATTTTCCATTTTTTGTGTGTGGCAAACATAATGTCATCATTTCAAAAGTCCACAACAAGTATATTATTTTATCAAAACTCATCCATAATTTTTAATAAGATTTTCAATAAAGTATGTTGCCGCATGAATAATGAAAAAAATGAAAATTTTCATTTTTGATATGATTTTTCATTTTAAGTTCATCATTCCTACTATCTTGTGATCATGTGCTTTGTAAGGAACCTATAAATACAAAAGGAAAACTTAGGTCAAACTTTAAATAAATCTAATATGCTTTCTATATTTGCAAGGTGCTTCTCAATCCTATTGTCATGATTTTAGCCAAGTGGATTCATGAACAAGTCTAGAACAAGGCAAAGAGGAAATGGGCCAAAAATAAACTGAGGCAATAAAAGGGCTTAAACACATTAGGGGAATGAGAAGGAAACATTCTTGCCCAATTTTTGGGAAGAACTCTAACTTTGGGAGCTAGGAGTTTGAAAGTGCCCCAAATCTTGAACAAAAATGAAGGGGGTAAACCTTGTGCAAATCAAAAGTTCTTTACACCATTGGAAAGTTCTCAAAGCTTAGATATCAAAAGTGAGCTTGCACATTTGGAAATAGGAGAATGGCCAAAAGAAGGGTTGGGAGTCAAATGCCGAAAATCAAACTAACAATTTGATTCTTAACCACCAAAACTTAGGAAATAAAGGTCAAATGACATTTGATGGAAGCACATGACATGCCATTGGATTAATGATGGTGGAGAAATTTTGGGTGAACATGCAAACACACAAGTTGAGATTGTAAGTGGTTAGCTAAGTATGCATGTAGCTTTATTTTCTTGAAATATAAGTTGTTGAAGGTCCCTTTATTTTCCATTGAACCTAACATTTACTCCATAGCTATTTCAACAACTTTCATGTATTCACTTAGCTTGTGAATTAGAATGAGATTTTTTTTTATCTAACCAAATTTGAGTTATTGGATTCACATTTTTTGTTTTTTGTATCATTTATTTAAGCATTATGACTCATAGTGAGTTTGAAAAAAAATGCTTGCACATCAAGCAACACCATCCTTTGTCTTCTTTGTAATGTACAAAATGTAGTCTTGATGAGAGAGAAATGGGAAATGAAATACCTAACAATTTCTTAAAGTAACCAATATTACGAGTATACCATGCCAAAGGTTGCCATAATTTCCAGATCAAGAAATGTCTAGGCCAATTTCACACACAAGATAAAAGTATTTGTGAACATTCATCTTTCACTATTTAACCATGCATTATGGTCTTGTGGTCTATTATATGCATTGGAATAATTGTATTATTAAGGTTTTCACACTTATGGAAAGGATAATTCTTGCCTACCACTTGTAATGCCAAGTATGGAAAGAACAAACATTTGGGATTTAAAACCCAACACAACAATAGTTACTCATTATCATGGTCAATTATAAGAATGTTGAAGTTGTTGAAGGCAAGGTCATCAAACTTGCATAAAGTTTCAACATAAAATTGATGTAAGCCAATTTAACAACTTTAAAATGAAGTTGCAAATAAAAATATCCCACTTTTGAACAAACTTAATCAGTGTATGCACCATTTCCAACATGGGAGAAATGCAATGTAGAAAAACCAACTTCAAATCATGCGCAAAAGATGTAAGTTTTTTCAAGTAGGCTTGTTTTTTGATGCATTTTCATGAATCGTCACAACGAAAACCTTATGGTTCCTTAACACCCACTTCAAAGGGCTAAACATAGATATCTAATGGGTCTTGATATTGTCTAGCAACTTCAAATGCTTGGTTTATAATGTTTTAACAAGGTTAAAGAATTCCAAGGATTTCTAAGTTGGATTGTGTTGCATTGAAGGTATGCCACATTCATTAGTAAGGCCTTTACACTAATGTTTTTTGAAGTTGCACCCACCTTAATTCTTTGAAGGGTAAGCAAAATTGGAATGCAATTTCAATTTTTCATTACATAAATGACAAATGTGGACATTAATCCATTGTTGATTATTGATGGTGGTCACGTTCTTTACATTTATAACAAAACAATCAACTTTTGCAATGATACATTTCGTTTTAAAGATAACCACATCATGCACATCCTTTGCAATTTCCCAACCATTTGTGTCCAACCAATGTTTAAATGGATTATTCTTGACCTTCAATAGCATAAACAACTCTTTCATTGGCTTGTACTCCAACATTGACCTGCCATGCATCATGATGTGCAAAAGAATATTACAAACTAGATTAGTTTTTTCTTCAACCCCATAATAATGTAATAAGGTAACAATTGATTTTGCATTCTTTCCATTGTAAGTCTTCTCATTTTGGCAATGCAAGAATCTTAGTTGTAAGAATACATCCCAACTACCACTCCAAAAATAGCAACCTTCACCTTTTGGCAACCAACATGCTTTTAAAGTGTGTCAAGCTTTAGGGTGAATAACTTGTCCTTCTTGTCAATACAACTACAAACTTTGCACCACATATGAGTCTCTAATCCACCATCCCCTATGATAGATTTTGCCCATAGAAATTGATCAACTCATGTATCTTGGAAAACCTTGGATTTGTCATATGATTTTTGAACTTCTTTTTCAAGAGGCTCCTTTGCAAATGTGTTGGAAGGAATGTTATTTGGAGTCATAGACCCATAAGGAAACATATTGTTGGGAAGGGCTTGACTAAGTGATGCTAGTGTGAGGGGAAACAATGAACAATTATGAAATTGTATTTGGCAATTTGCTAAAAAACAACATGAACTTGAAATTTTCAAACATTTGTTTTGGAGCGATTATGTTGGCAAATCAAACTTGAAAATAAACAAGCTTGAACAAACAAGAAAGTTGAGAGAGAAAAAAGACACCCATAAATTAAAAATGCAAAAAAAGGGAAAGAAGGAAACTTGAGATGGAAGTGTGCCCCAGTCCATTTCTTTCCATGCACCCAAAGCTCCAAGAATTCCACCTGAAAGCCATCCAACAAAACAATTGACATTACACACATCCCTAACCATTATGACCAAGATCCCATAAACAAAGCCAACAAAGCCAACAAATGCTACCATTGCGAACAAAACAAACACAACCTACACAAAGCAAAAACAACACTAAAGCATTCCAACCTCCAAGAGAACAACACTTGTTGCAAGCTTGAAACATTACACCCTAGTTGCCAAAAAAAATTGAAGATGAAGGGAGGGGAGCGAGGGGTTCATTTATTGGTGAACTACCTATCTAGTGGCGATGATTAACGAATTCAAAAAGCTCTTTGTGTGATGGAGGCAAACATCCCCATGTAACACACATATCAACAAACCCTAATATAGTGTCGTTGCGATGGAGGTCAATTGCTCCATTCAACAATCAAGATTGGGAATGTCTACATTGGATGGCTAGATGGTTACAAAAAAAAGTGTGAAATTTAGTAAGCCATCATTCAGCTATGATGTGTCACATGAGGGGTTTTAGGGTGATTTTGCAAGAGAAAAAAGGAAAAAAACAAAGGGCCCTTGGCACCTCCCCTTTCATTGTCAAAATCTTGCTACATAGAGCGCCCCCCACTCCCCCCCAAAAGTTGCTTAGTACCCAGCACCATGCTCAATAAGTAGTTCATAGAATGAATATCATCAAGGTAAACGGGCTGTTAATAAGACATCCCTGAAATCTGGCCTGCTTTTCTAATAACATTAGTCTGGATGCAAGCAATTATCAACTTCTGCACATCTCTCTCTCTCCTCTTCTAGAATTGGAAGAAGTGTGACAGAGAGCTCCATAGAACAGGTAATGCCTGAGAAGTGGGCCGTTACACTGCAGAAAGTACCAGGGGAATTTCAGTTTTAAAATTCTTTTCCATCATACACGACGGCAGGTATTATGGAAAAAAAAAAAGAGGTAGGATGTTTTGAAAGACAAAATGCCTGCCCAAGTGGGTGTTTCATTTTTTCAAATGCATGCCACACCATTTGTGGAGGATAAATTCCACTTGAATTTTTTGCATTTCTGCCCTCAAAAAATTGGGCACCTTGAAAACTCCTCATGCTTAAAAGTTTTGGGCATTTTGGGAATTTTATGATGCCCGATAATTTTGGGCACCATATAATAAGGTCCAAGAGATTTTCCATTCATGCCCAAACATTTTGGGCATAATGGAAAACTCTTGATGCCTGATCAAATTTGAGCAGTTTGAGATTTTATGCTGCCTTATAATTTCGGGCAGATTGTAGAGGTTGATTTTTTTTTATCACTGCCCACCATTCCAAGTGCTCTCTCACATGAAAGAGAGTCGGTTGGTAAAAAAAACATTAGAAGCTTTTGTGAACATGAGGGGGTATTTAAACCTTTTAGAAATTTAAGGGCGAAACTAACTTTCCACCTTAACTTGATCCCAAATCTAGAAAAAATGAAGATATTTATTCCTGGGGTTGAGATATCCTGACACATTTACTCGCTTTAACCCTAATGCCATGTCATTTGCCAAGTCAGTTTTTATCCCTTTTGTGTGAATGGGAAAGCATTAGGGTTAGTTTATTCTATTAGTTTATCCCTTTTACAACTTGGGTGTGAATCAACTAACTGCTAGGGATGTAGACATGGCCCCTATTGTGTGCTAGGCATTCAATATTAAAAAGCTAGAATACCTAGCCCTATAAAGTAATCTGCAAAGTCGTCTCCAGTTTGAACTCTTTTTTGGTCCTTTGTTTTCTGTCTCATGCCCAATATCTGAGCCAAAAATCAGGTTCCGATGAAAAATGAAGGACAGAATGATAAGTGCAGTACAAAAACCACAGTCCTGAACCACAGCCAGCAAAAATACTGTTCATGAAATGATCACAAAGGCTGGGTGGTGTGATAGAGGCATCCATCATGGGTTGGTGATCATGACAGTAGTTTTTGTGCATGCATTATAACAAAAGGTGTTCGTGTATGTTAAGTGATTTCATTGGATTTTGGTGATCATGACAGTAGTTTTTGTGCATGCATTATAACAAAAGGCCTTCATGTATGTTAAGTGATTTCATTGGATTTTGAGTGAATTTACTAATTACAATGAACAAGATCCAATGAGACATAATTGATGCAAGAGTTGTATGTTAAGTGATTTCATTGGATTTTGAGTGAATTTACTGATTACAATGAACAAGATCCAATGGGACGTAATTGGTGCAAAAGTGTAATGAACAAAGATTAGCTAATTGCACCCACATTTTATAATAATGAGAATAATGCCTCAAGAGCAAGACATTATTAAAATAAAGACTCTCTTGAAGCATTTCATAAAATGAAAAGCTTGTTATATCGTTTTATGGTGAGCATTCCCTTTTTTTGAAATGCCCACCTCATTATTATGTTTCATAACTTAACATTCACATACACTGCGAAATTTGGAGCAGTGCTTTATGAAAATAGTGAACTCCATGTGAGTGTTGTGACCAGTCAAAACTTTGGCAAAGCTTGTAAACTTTGACAAAGGAGGTAACTTTCAACATAGAGGCTAAAAGTAAAAGGCTTCTTTGTCCCCTGCAGGAGCTCAGGAATATATTCTTGTCATAATTATGCCACAGATTACAAATAATGCCAAATCCCCGCAGAGAACTCTAATTAATCACATTCTAATTCATCATATTCCCTGTAATTAGACATTGCTTTTAGTCCACTTAATTCTTCAGGAACATGTAATCAAGGACCAATTTCCATCCAAAAAATGAACTGACAAATGTAGCAGGTGCCAGAGTTCACTCCCAACAAACAAAATGACGTTACTCATCTGATCAGCCTGATGGTTTTTATAAATGAAGTATGTAGCGAGGGAAACTTGGAAGTCCAGAAGTTTGGAAAATACATACATATAGAGTGATTTCTAACCATCATTAAAATTTGAGATTAATTCAATTCAATGTATTTAAAAATGTAGGTATCCCTTGGGGTGTTCTATGTTAAGATTTATTTCCTTAGGGCCTTGTGTGGTCTAAGGTGTTGTTTGAATAAATAGTTTTCACACCCAACCTTTTGAAAGTAAGGAAGGTGCTATGGAAAAATGTGGGCCATTGTCTCTGTGTTGAGTAAGGTCCTTGGATTTGCCCAAAATCTAAGGCTGGGATCCCACTTCAAAATGCAATGGGTAGTTTTATTGGCTTTGCCTACCAAGGCAAGGATATTGTGTTTAGATTCATTATAGAGTATAGTAGCTTAAGGGATTTTGGCCCCTAGGTAGTAATAATAGGTCTATTTTTATATGAGGATTTTTGAAAGACGATATTTTGGCTTGTGTTGAAACTTGAGATTAGTTATAATAGAGTTATAATATCTTGAAGGATTTTGGTTGCTTTTTAGAAGTTTTTTTTGAAGATTATATTTTTGCATGGTGAAATATATTTGAGTTTCCATAATTCTTCTTTTTGCCTTAAAATACTTTTAAAAATGTAAATGGCAAGGCCACAGTGTGATACACCCCTTGTTTTGGTAATGTCCCACTTTTAGGGCCTTTAGGTCTTTAGCCTCTTAATAAATGCAGACTCCAAGAGCATATCAAAAGTTAGCAAGGGTTAATTTTGAATGCAAGAATTTAATGGTACTCATAGATTATGGATCCTTTAAAAAACGGACAGTAAGTAAGTAAGTGGTGCACAAGTATATTTATTATTATAGAGAATGTGTGTGGCAGGCTTCTAATCATTTTGGAGATCAGGCGTATGTGCAGTTACTGTGTACCAGCTCCACTATTTAACACCCACTTGCAGACAAGTACTTAATGGTACTCGCCTCTTGGCATCCCCAAATTAAGGCCAATTAGACTTGTGGATGGACGGTAGAATTGTTGGTTAATATTTCGGCTATTAGAATTTTTAGTATGTGTCTTTTTTTTCTTTTTTTCTTTTTTTTCTCTCTCTCTGGCGGAATTTCGCCAAATTTCGACCTCAAAAATGTTATTTCAACCAATACAAAGGATTTTTAATTGAAAAAAAATTGGCCCAAATTCGTCAAATTTTGAAGGAAAAAAAATTCCAAATCGCCAGATTTACATGATAAGTTCCAGTAGGTAGCCAAAATATATAGAAGGATTCTGGGTTTTTCTTAAAACTTTCATATCAAGTATGAAGCCAAATCTGGCTAAAGCCTCTTCTGGCTGATCTCCACTTCAGCTACATCACAAAATTGAATTAAAAAAAAAACCTTGGTGTCTTTTCCAGGGCAACAGCAGGTAGGAGGAGGCCATGGCTAAACCTGTTGCCCTGGAAAAACATCACAATTTAATACTAAAGTTTTCATTACAAAAGTGTGATCAGGCTATACCATATTTTAAACCTAATTAGGGATTAGACACATAGGTAGTAGTTGTTAGGTTGTTAGTTTCCAACCCTAAAAAATACTGCCCACTTACTCTCTCTTTTTTAAAATGTAGATGTCAAGTTTGAGTGGGTATTTTCTCTTACATTTTCCCCTAAGCTAAATTTAATTAATACTCCCCAAGGAAAGGGCCCATATTATATATTTCAGGTGAGGGTACTGAATTTCTGTTTGTTGGCAGAGAGGGCAATAAATTTTCAGCAATAACTTGGAATATGAAATTGTTAAGAGATCATTCAAGTTGTCAGTGACTCTGCCTGAAGGATGAGACATGAGGTCCAGGAACTTTGATTCATGACATTTTTATTTCCCCTCCACCGCCCCAAAAATATTGAAATTTTTGTCCCAATTTTTTCATGTATTTGATACTTGTGATGTTTTTACATGTTAGTTTTGTGAGCACTAATTATGTTACTCCTTAAACTTTTCTTTGGCAATTTTTTTTGTTTTAACAAGTCCTCCATAAGAAATCATTTGTGGAAAATGGGTCAGCTAGCAAGTTACCACATGGTCGTAAAATGATGCCAATGATGTTATGAATTGAGAAGAAGCACATAAGATGCATGAAATTAGAGTTCACAAAGCCATTATTCAATAGAGTTTTCATTAAAGTCATCCTGTCTTTGGGCCACTTTTCACCCCCTTGTCCCCTCTTTGATGAGGTCCGCAAAGTAGGAAGTTTTATTAAATCTGAATATGAAATGCTGAAACTCAACATTTAATGCACAAGGTTCGAGGTAATTATAGTAGTTGTACATGTAGGAGCAGTGAAGATATATGCAGCAGCAGTAGGGGCGCTCAGGAAAAAGGAAAGACGTGGTCAAAAACCGGATGAAACTCAGTTTGGCACAAAAAGTGGTGGATTTCTGAGTTTGACCCCCCCCCCCCTTGAACGCTAGTGTACTTTTTTGCAGGTTTCTTTTTAATCTCACCCGATTTTGGACCAAACTCAAGGTACTCGTGCTGTGATTTCCTGAATTTACGGAAAACTATAATGTTTCACGTAATTGGGATATGATGTCTCATACTTGATAAATCATGAAATTCACCACACAAGTCATTATATGTCACAAAGAAAATGATAAAATTGAATATGCATGCAAGTTAAACTAGCCTAAATGACTGAAAGGAAAGGAACATATATATATATAGTCATTCCTCAATCCTGCAATACTTCAAATTTACCCCTGTCATGAATTGTAGTAGCTGCAAATTAATTCATCCTAAAAACTAGCAATGATACCAGATTTGGCTACTTGCATCTACAGAGTACATGGCTTTTTATTAATTAAGTAAACTTCTACAGTTGGAGCAAAATACAATCCTAAGTCCTAACCAAAACTATACTATTCTCGCAAACTAAATCAAATAATTCCATTATGACAGAAATAAAAATCAGGTATACGTCCAATTCATCCTCCCCCCCCCCCCTCTCCACCCTCATCATAAAAATTGATAAGTAAAATTAATAATAATAATAATAATACTAAAAGAAAATAACCTACAGTAGCAGATTTAGAAGGATGTTTCTTTACTCAAGGGATGAGGACTCATGAGAAGACATGTATGGTTGGGGAGAAGCTAAGGATGGGAGTAAGTTACAATAATTAAAACGAATTACAAAAGTTATATTAATTTAAGGTCCTAATAGTAAAGAAAGACGTTATGAATAAGAAAGCTCTGTAGATAGTTATATTAGCTGTTAGTTAGTGGTTAAGATTAGTGAGATGGTTAGTAAGAAGGGAGGCAGGTGTTTTTCCAGCGGTTATTACGAAGAAACGCCATTCTCTCCCTCCCCTTCCTCCCGCGTCAGCTGATGATAAGTGAAAGCGCTGCTGCCCCACGGCTCCCGCGTTGCTGCTCGCTCTCTCTCGCTAGCATTTTGGTTCGTGCGTGCTGTCGCTGCTCCTACTACTACTACTACTGTTGCAGTACTCGTTATTGAATGTCCGTTCAGATTTTGACACTCTCTCACTGCACAGCTTTTTAGTATTAGGATTTGTCGCCTCCTCGCTTTGCAGCAGCTGCGACGCGGCCCGCCCGCGCCTTCCTCCGCCCAATCATTTGTTTGTTTCCTGCATCTGTAAGTATTTTGGGGTTTTCTTTTCGTCAAATACGACGCATGAAGACGTTGCGCTCCCTCGTCCCTCATGACCCGGGATCAGCAGCAACGCATGAATGACCTCCTCCTCCTGCTGCGCGCTGCATGCTTTCCTAGTTGCTGCTGTTGTTGCTGATTACCAGCCTTTTTTTTTTTGTTTTTTGTTTATTTATATATGTGTGTGTGCAGCGTTTTCGTGAGTTTCGTCAACAGTTATTGCTTCTGTTTGGTCGTTTCTCATATCCAACGTTAACAGCTTCTTCAGCTTCTTTTGTTCTCTTTTCGTTATCAGTCGCAGCCTATCTTATTCAGATTCTTTCTTTGTGTTCAAAGAAGATGATCTTCTTGTATCGATTCTCAACTCTGCTCGACTTTCATGCAGTTTGGAAGCTGTTTATGATTACTGGAGTGAATCGAGAGACGAATGAACCAGTACTGATGATGATGATGGGAGCCGCCCTTCCCTGCAAAAAAGCTCTTCTCTCTTATAGGGTAAGTATTCTCCTACAATACAAAAACCTTTCTGTTTCTCTGCTGATCATTGCTGCGCAGCATGAGAAGAAGAAACAGCAGCTGCAGGTTGCTCGTTTTTATACACTAAAAAAACTGTGCACAACTTTAGGTCGACTTCCTGTCCACATGAGGGACATCTCGTCATGCTATGTATCATTTTTGCTCAACACTAGTACTGAGTTTCTTCTATTCTCTTCTGTCTCTGAAGTAGTATGGACATGCGCCTTCCGCACATTCTGGACATGCGCTTTCTTTTGCACGTTCCTCGGGATCTGTTCTGGGCATGCGCCTTTCGCAGGACGTTCCTGGTTAGCTGTTCCACAGCATTATCAATCTGATCATACTGTTGTCTTGCGTGCTCCAGTTGGAAATTGGAGAGCTTTTCGTGTCTTCTCATGATCTGCATACTTATTACGACATGGAATGATCATCGGGAGCGCATAGCAAAGAGACCACGCAGCTGGCCTTGATCAGCTCTTTGCACTATATATATATATATATAGTACAGATCTTTCGTGGGAACTGTGCCAGGGTTTCTGGAAAGTTGCCAGGATCCAAATCTCGCGAGCAGCGTGTAGGGGGTTTCGTACCAGCTGATCAGTTGCGGCTAGTTCCGACCTGTCCAGCTCCTCCAGGAGCGAGAGCTGATGGTACTGATCAATCCATTGTAATTTATAAGGTGCAGCACTGTATGGAAGATCCAGCAGCTATAACACAGCTCCGGTGTGCGTCAGAATACTTAGAGTTCAGGCAGAGTTATGATCATCATGACTCGGATCAGCAACAAACACAAGTTCTGGATGATACGAGCGACCTCTGGAGCCATCTTCCAGAGCAAGTAATGGAAAGAATTCTGGCATTTCTGCCTTTACCCAGTTTTTTCCGCTTCCGATCCGTCTGCAAACGGTGGAACTCCCTAATGTATTCCAGCAGATTTCTGCAAATCTGCTCCCAAATTGGCGGCACAACCACAAGAAGACCATGGTTTCTCATGCTCAAGGAACCGGCGATAACCTTGACCAGCGAGGGATGGCTTTACAACCCTTGCGCAAGAAAATGGAGCAAGCTACCGCTATCATTTCTTCCTCCGGGTGCTCGTGTGGTGGCAACAGCCGACGGCATTTTGTGTTGCAGTCTATATTCTGAGACCCGCGTGATGGCTTCTAGATCATCATGCAAGAAACTGTTAGTCTGCAACCCACTGACGAAGACGTGCATTGAGCTTCCTTCTACTCTCAAAGAACGATTCGTTCCAACTGTGGGCATTGTAGTGAACCCGGAGACGAATTCGTACAAGGTGATGGTTGCAGGGGACGACATGATATCCCCGTTTGCTGTGAAGAACTTGACTGCAGAAGTTTACGACTCGCGAACAAATCGCTGGAGAATGGCCGCAACTGCGTTACCTCGACTTTGCAACTTGGAATCCGGAAAGACAGTCTTCGTCCAAGGTACTTTCTACTGCATGAACTATAATCCCTTCAGTGTGCTAGCATATGACATAGAACAAGAAGAGTGGACAAACATCCAAGCTCCCATGAAAAGGTTCATCAGAACACCCAATCTTGTGGTTTGTCGGGGACGTCTGGTCCTGGTAGCTGCAGTGGAAAAGAACAGACTCAACGTGCCAAAGAGCATCCGCATGTGGGGTTTACAACAACAACAACAGCAGCAGCAACATCAATCCTCCGCGAAAAACTGCACATCATGGGTTGAACTGGAGAGAATGCCCCAAGCCTTGTACGAGGATTTCTTAATTAGGGTTTCTTCTTCTTCTTCTTCTCGTTTTTGTGAGGAGTCGTCCTCGTCACAAGAAGGGGTGTTGCTGTTCAGTTGCGTTGGAAACGGTGACCTAATTCTGATTACAATGCAGAATAGTCCAGAGATGCTGATTCTTGACTTGTTTGAGAAGGTGTGGCGCTGGTTACCGCGGTGTCCATACATAATTGGAGAGTTATTAGACGACATTATTGGACACGGAATGGTAGTACAGGGTTTCCCTTTCAACCCGAGATTGGATGGACTCCAAAATCGTAACTAACTGTAGTAACTTCTTTTTTGTGCTCTGTGCATCATCGGCCTCTTAAATAAAAATCGAGGGAGAAATTTCGTCAAATAAGCGAAATTAAAAATTAAAAACTTGAAATTGAAGTGATTTTGGAGGTTTTCTATCGCCATAGGTGAGAGATAATAATAAGAATAATAATTATAATAATTTGGACATATTTTTATATTTGATATTCAGTGTGTAGCCAAAAATATAGAAGGATGACTAAAAATTTATAATTTGTATTTTTTTATACAGCCAGATTTAACAAATTATTCCTAACGATTATTGCCACTTTTTCTACATCTTCCTGTGCAGAGGCTTTGTATCCTCAATTTTTCACTATGAAACCTCTCCAAGGTTGTTATGCAAATTTGGCTATATACCAGATATGAAAGTAATTTTTTAAAAAGTAAGGATCATTCTATTTTCGCAGCTACCTACTGGAACTTAATATAAATCTGGCAATTTGGAAGGGGAAAAAGCTGAAAATTCCTTTGAAATCAAATTCTTTCTTTGGCAATTTTGTCATCATGTAGCCAAAGTGGCAATCATCATCCCAAAAAGAAAGCGGAAAAACCACAAATTTGGGGTATATACAAGATACGAAAGTAATGATTAAAAACAAATATATCCTTCTATATTCTTGGCTACCTACTGGAATTCAATGTTTATTAAATTTTTTCTCAAAAATTTACCTTGGGAATTGTTGGAATTTATTTTTTATATAGTAAAATTCGACTACTTTTTCCATTATTTTGGAAAAAAATTGTCAAGTCGCCCCCCCCCCCCCCCCC
>Ga0116231_10008028_pt1 | contig 18801 bp, 20 predicted proteins | sample S1TSphgellanicum_2_FD_89695 | JGI IMG/M metagenome (GOLD analysis project Ga0116231, IMG submission 89695) | Host-associated microbial communities from peat moss isolated from Minnesota, USA - S1T2_Fd - Sphagnum magellanicum MG | ecosystem: Host-associated > Plants > Peat moss > Unclassified...
CCAATTTTGATCGCTTCGGCGATCGAATGGGTGACGAATAGCAGCGTGAATTTGGTGTCGGACCATAGTTGCAGCAGCTCATCCTGCATCTGCCGCCTGGTGAGCGAATCCAGCGCAGCAAAGGGTTCATCCATGAGAAGAATATCGGGCTCCATCGCCATGCCACGCGCGATTGCGACACGCTGCTTCATCCCGCCCGAGAGTGTATGCGGGTAACTGTCCAAAACCCTGGTCAGGCCAACTTTCTCGACATAAGCCAGGGCTCTTTCGCGGGCCTGCCGTCGCGACATGCCGCCCGCCTCGCGGAGCGGAAACATGACGTTTTCCAGTACCGTCTTCCATGGCAGCAGTTGGTCAAACTCCTGGAACACCATCATCCGGTCCGGCCCCGGACGCGTCACGCGCTTGCCGCCCAGCCGGATTTCGCCCTCGACAGGCGGAATATAGCCGCCAACCGCCTTCAGCAGCGTGGACTTACCGCAGCCGGACGGCCCCAACAGGACAAATCGGTCCGACCGCAGGACGCTAAAATCCACTCGATAGGTCGCGGTGACCAGCGCGTTTCCCGTCTTGTACTGGATCGTCGCGCCGCGGACATCGAGCACGGCGGACTCCAGCATGGCTGTTTTATCTCCAATATCGGCGAGCATCGGGCGATTTTTACTCAGTCTTGGTATCTTTCGCGCAAGCACCGGTGGAGGCGCGGCCGTTGCCGCTCTTTCCGCATGAATGCCCAACAACCGCCGGCCGCCATAATCTCGAATACTTCATTGACCACAGGTTATATAGAGTTATCGTAAACTCTACAAATCTACTTGGTCCTCAGAACGTTACGGCAGGCCGTCCGAGGCCGAACTGCTGGCGCAGGGTGTCGCCCTCGTAACCAGTTCTGAACAAGCCGCGTTTCTGCAGTAGCGGAATCACCTCGGCGACAAAAATATCCAACATCGAGGGTAGTACCGGCGGCATCAGGTTGAACCCGTCGGCGGCGCCGTCATGAAACCAGTCCTCAATGAGGTCGGCGATCTGTTCTGGTGTGCCGGCGGTGACAAAATGGCCGCGCGCGCCGGCAAGGTAGCCGAGAAGTTGTCGCAATGTCGGCTGTTCGCGGCGGACCAGGCCGATGATCACTTCGGTGCGGCTGCGGGCGGCTTCCACAGTTCCGGGGTCAGGAAAATTTTCGGGGACCAAAACTTTATCCAGGGGCAGGTCCGAGAAATCATGACCACCAAACCGGTTGGACAAGCGCTTGAGTCCGACTGCCGGATTGCTGAGCTCGTTCAATTCGCGCGCCAGTCTTTCGGCATCGGCTTGCGTCTCGGCGATCACCGGGCTCAGCCCGGGCAGGATCAGGATTTTGGCTGGATCGCGCCCGGCCTCCGCGGCCAGGGTTTTCAAATCGGCGTAAAATTCCCTCGCTGTGGTCTTTTCCATTTGCGCTGTGAACACCGCCTCGGCGTGCCGGGCGGCAAAGCGGCGGCCGGTTTCGGAAGATCCGGCCTGCACGAAAACCGGCCGCCCCTGCGGGCCACGCGGCAGGTTTAGAGGGCCCGCCACCTTGTAATGCGGCCCCTCATGATGGATCGGCCGGATGCTGCCCGGGCGCGCGTAAATGCCGGCTGCACGGTCGTCGAGCACGGCATCGTCCGACCAGCTATCCCACAGCGCGGTCACGACGCGCATATATTCCTCGGCGCGCTCATAGCGCGCGGCATGGCTGAGCTGGCCGCCGCCGCCAAAATTATCGGCCGCCGCCGCCAGCCAACTGGTGACGATGTTCCATCCCACTCGGCCGTTCGAGAGATGATCGAGCGAGGCGAATTGCCGGGCCAGATTGTATGGCTCGGTATAGGTGCTGGAGCAGGTCCCGATCAGGCCAATCTTATTGGTGGAGGCGGCCAGCGCCGCCAGCAGTGTCACCGGCTCGACCCAGGCGCGCGGGGCGTATGGAATGTCCTCGCCGGCGGCGAGCTGGTCCGCCAGGAAGACGGAGTCGAACAGGCCGGCCTCGGCCTTGCGCGCGAGGTCAACGTAATAGGCGAGATCGGTCAGCTTCAGAGGAGAGGCGTCCGGGTGGCGCCAGGCCGCCTCATGATGGCCGCGCCCATGGATGAACAGGTTCAGGTGGATTTTCTTGGTCATACCGGCTGCTTACGCGCCGACGGCACGGCATTGCTAGACGCAGCACCCGCCAGGCCGGCTTCCAACGCCTCCACGCTGCGGCCGACCGTCTCAGGCGCGAACAGCACCACGATGATGCTGGCCGCCACGGCAATAGCGGCGAGCCACGTCATCGTCATCCCCAGCCCGTAGCCGGCCACGATCACCGGGAACAGAAACGTCCAGACGACGCCACCAAGCAGCCGGCCGCCGATCGCCTCGACGGTCGACTGCCCCGTGGCGCGGATAGGCGTCGGGTACTGTTCGGCATACCACATCTTATAAGAGGGTGCGGCGCCGCCCGCGCAGAACAGGAACAGGCTGGCCCAACCGAGCATCGCCCATTTGCCGTCGGCCTGGCCGAATTCATAGGCGCCGATCGCGGCTGGGATGGTATAGATCAGATAGACCGCTTTGCGGCCGACGATGTCGGACAAGAACCCGTTGAGAATCTTGCCCGGGATCTGCACCGCAGCCGTGATGAAGGTGAACAGCAACGCCCCGGTGATCGCCATGTGATGGGCAATGAACAGCGAGGGTATGTAATTCACGCCGACATAGAACATCGCGAATGTACTGAACGCGCCCAGAATCATCGTCGCGGTACGCACTAGATAAGGTGGCCGCCAGATTTTTTGCAGCGCCGCTAATGTGCCCAGCGGCGGCACGGCGACGCCGGCCAGCGTCTCCGGCCCGAGCAGCACGTTTGGCAGCGCCACGCCGGTCGCCGCTTCCACCCGAAGCTCGATCGCGGAGACGATCTTGTCCGCCTCGTCATGCCGGCCGACGCGGCTGAGCCAGCGCGGCGATTCCGGCAGATAGCGAATGATCGCCGCGACATAGACCACCGGCAGCCCGGCGATGACCAAGAAGACCCGCCAAGCAACGTCCGGCGCGAAATGCGGCATGACCGCGAGACCGAGCAGCGGCGGGAGCAGATAGCCGATGCCCAGCGCCGTTTCCAGCAGTCCGGCAAAGCCACTGCGGGCTTTGGCGGCGACAAATTCGGAAACGATAGCGTACGGCATGATGAAGGCAGGCGCCATGCCGAGGCCGGAGAGGCAGCGCAGCGCCACCAGAACATCGTAATTCGGGCTGGCGGCGCAGAGCAGCGTGCCGGTGGCAAACCACACCACCCCGCCAACCAGCAGCTTCTTGCGGCCGAAGCGATCGGCCAGCCGCCCCGCCGGGATCATCCCGATAGCAACGCCGAACGCCGAGGCAGCAGCCAGCATGCCAACCTGCTTCGGCTTCAGGTGCCAAAGCGCCTTGATGCCCGGGAGAATAACGGAAAGCGCACCGATATCGAGCGCCTCGACCACCAGCGCCCCCGCCGCGAACAGAACCAGAATGATGCTGACCCGGGAGGTCGGAAGTCGGTTGAGACGGGCGGCAAGCGTCGCCGCGCGGAAGTCAGGCGCCATGAATCATTTTCCCTGTAAGATCGACGCCGCTGTGACGGCGCGATAGTTCAGGTATTGAATATAATGATTATAGGGATAAAGGAAATAGCTTCTACCCCAGCCGGTATTACACCGGCCGATCCCCGCATATCTGAGTCCGGTGCATGATCCTCTGATAGCGATCATCGAATTCATCCCGGCGATGCATTACACAGCGATTATCCCACAGGAGGAGATCACCGGCCTCCCATGTCTGGGTCCAGCAGAAGCGCGGTTCTGTGGCGTGCGCCCAGAGCCGGTCCAGCAAGTCCTCGCTCGCGTCGACCGGCAATTCAGGGATGTAGGCGCCGCGGCGGCGCCCCAGGAACAGGCATTTGCGGCCGGTCACAGGGTGGGTACGGACGATCGGATGCCGGGCGCCGACGGTCTGGCGGGGATCGTCGTTGTCGGCAAAGCCGCGGCGCAGCTCGCCGACACTGTTGCGTGAGGCATCGTGGATGCAGGTCAGGCCGTCCAACTGCACCCGAGTCCACGCGTCCAGCGCCTGATAGGCTTCATACATGTTGGCAAACCCGGTATTGCCGCCCAGCGGCGGCACTTGAATGGCGTAAAGCAGGCTCGCCATAGGCGGCACCTCGTTATACGACATGTCCGTGTGCCAGCTCGCCTCATAATTGCCCAGCCCGCCAATCGCCTTGCCATCCAGTTTCACATTTGAAATCACGTTGACGAACTCGACGGCTTCCGGGGCCACCGCGAGCCTTGGGTCGTCAGTCATTGCGCCTGTTCCCGCGCGGATGGGGACGCGGTCCAGCGGTCCTAGGCGGCGGCTGAAGCCCATCAGGTCAATGTCGCTCAGGGTCTGGTCACGAAAGCGCAGAACCGGATGATCGGCCCAGGCTTGTTCGATCGCGGTAAACGCGCTGTCGTTCAAGTCCGCGAGGTCGACATCGTCAAGGGCGGCACCGATCACAGCACCAAGCGGGCGGATTTCAATTTTAACGGCTTGATCGTCAAGAGGCATAGACTGGTTCCTTTTCAATTAACTACATGGATATAGGCTGCGGCAGGATCATGGCACACAGCCTGTCGCCAAAAGTCGTATGCTCCCCCTGCCCGCTACTTGGTTTTACACCGAGGCGATTAGGTCGTCGTCACAGTCGCAGGACCTCGCCGCCAAACCAGGGGCGCGCAGCGTGAGACACCAGCGGCCGACATTCGGGAGGTCGTCGGGTGGGCGATTGGGGTAGGGCATCGCCAACCGGCGCCGATCAGCCAAAAGGAGCTCGTCATATTGGCACTCGGTCTAGTCGCAGGCCAAACCACATTAAGGTTATGAGCCTGAGTACCAACCCGCGATAAATGCACTGCCGCGTGTTATATACGTGTCGTTGGGTTCACATGTGAAATCCAGACCTCACCAAACGGCTCCGATTGGTTGAGTATAAGAGCTTCCTGCTTGACTAATTCGAGGCCCGCACTGAACGTGCTCGCGACGGTCGCCCGAGCTTTTAGCGTCTTATTTGGATCGTTCCCTTCCACCGCCGGCAAGAAGGCCCCCATCGCCGCCCCCTCCGGATAGTCTGGCAACATTCGTTTGATTCGCTCCATGGCATCCCCAATCCGCCAGAGGTCCGGAACCGCCACATGATAGACGGGCACCGGCTCGAATGTTTCAGTCCCCGGCCGCCCCCGCAGCACGACCAGACAGGCCTCCATCAGCGCAACATAACCGACGTCACGGGTCTCTTTGGGCGCCGGCCGGGCAAACACATCGACCCCAAGCTGCGGTCGCGCCTGCAGCCAGGCGGATGCGGCCCGCATACGCTGCAACTCGGTGATCCGGCGCAACTCGATGTCGGCTTCCCGGGCCGCATCGGCAGCGGCCTCCGGACTCGCCGGAAACAGTAACCTGGTCCGCAGCAGCACCAGCCGGGTGGCGAGCACCACCCAATCGGCGCGCCGCTCGATCGACACGCGGCCGGCAAGCTGTTCAAGCGCGGCGGCAAATTGCAGGGCAAGATCGAGGATCGACATTTTGCCGAGATCGACGAGCTGGCGCTCGGCCAGATCGAGCAGCAGGTCCATTGGGCCGTCGAAGCCGTCGAGGTGCAGTTCCGGGATCGCCGGCGGCTTGATCCTTTCTGGCTGATCCCAGTCGTCCCAATCCGTCGAGCCAGGCGCGGCGGCGGTGGCCGCATTGACCTGTTCGGCCACCGCACGATCGAGATCGTCGATGGCCTCAGGCATTGTCGTAGATGGGCCGGATTTCCAGCCGGATCGCTGGCCAGTTTTGCTTGATCGTGGCCAGCGCCGCCCAGGGCGTCCAGTCCGCTGCCCAGAATTCGAGGGTCATCTGGACGGTCCTGCGCTTCCGACGGTCTGGCTTTCGGGGCACGGGTTGGATATGGCGCAGGGGCCAGGTGGTCCCCCAATTCGTTTGCAGCCATGCCATGCTGGCCGGGTGATCGGGACCCAGTCGCAGGATGTCGGGCGGAACCGGGACCAGGGCGTGCAGATCAAAAGGGCAGGACGGCTTCTGACCCTTGGCAGCAGTCATTTTGTTTCGGCGTGCCAATGTCGCCTCGCGCAACTCCCGCGCCAAAATCTGCGCCGAGGCCAGATCGAGCCCGCGCGATCCATCCGGCGGGCTGACCAGCGCCAGCACCCGGTCATCCTCTTCAAAATCGATATTCGGATATTCCCAGGGGATGCCCCCTGCCCCGGCCGCGGCCTGGGCGAACGCGGCCACCGCGTCTGCAGCGCCGCTGATCGTCAGCTCGTGGTGGAGCCAATCCGGATGAGGCAACCGCAGCGCGCTGGGCGTACTCTTTTCATCGGGGGGGATGCCTGGTCGCCCTGGCTGCCGTCCGCGCCCCGTCCGCGGCAGCGCCCCCTGCTCTTCCCGGGGACGCGTCCCGGCGAACGGGTCGGCATCATCTGACCCTTTGTTTGGTGACCCAAAACCGCTCATCGTCGGTCAGAGATCCAGCAGCCTGGTCGGACTGGCGGCGACCGTTTTTGCGCGGTTGCGGTAGCGCCGTGTCGTCTCGATGCTTTTCTGGCGGGCATGCGCCATGACCTGTTCGTCGAGTGCGCCATGTAGATACGCCTCGGTGATGAAGCCGGCCCGCATACCGTGCGGCGACAGCCGCTCGGTCGCGGCGATTTCCAGACCGGCAAGCTCGGCCCGCCGGCGCAGGATTCGCCACACGCCATTGCCGGTCAGCCGGCCCTCCAGCGCGCCGCCTTTGGTGACATGCCGGAACACCGGACCGTAGGTGATCGCCGCCGCTTTCAGCCAGGCCTGCATCGCCCGGAGCGGACAGGTTTCGGGACGGGCGCCGCGCGCAATCAGCACCTTGGCCCCCTCCCCTTCCTGATCGCCTTTGGATTTGCGGATGTGCAGCTCCAGCCCATCCGGCTTCATTTTCACATCCTTGCGGTCGAGGGCGACCAGCTCAGAGCGCCGCAAGCCACCGGCAAAGCAGGTCAGGAGCAACGCGCGATCGCGCAGATCCGACAAACCTTCCGGCAAGGGCGGATCGGTCCGGCAAGTTCCCAGCAATTGGCGAATTTCCGGAGAGGCCAGAGCCGCGGCCGGCCGCACTGGGCGCTGCTGGCCGCGCAGGATTCCGCGCATGACATTGCTGATGACCGGATCGTTCGAGACCCAGACATGCCCGGACCGCCGGTGATAAAAGCCGATCGCCGCGAGCACCAGGCGCAGGCCGCTGCGTCCGAGCTTTTCCGAGCGCTCGGCGAGATAGGCGGCGACCACCGCCGGCGGGGCTGGCAGATGCGGCGCGTTTTTGCTCCGGCACCAGGCACAAAACGCCTCCCAGTCATCGGCGTAGATTTTTTCCGTGGTGGGTGAGACCGAGCGGCGCGCGAAGGCGACGGCTTTTGCCAGCGCGTCGGCCATCGGGCCTTCGGCGAGATGGGCGAGCTCCGGCGGCAGGGCTTCGCCAGCGATGCGCACCAGGCGCCGCGCCGCGGTCTCCGCGGGCTTTGGCGGCACGATCAAGGTGGTGGACTCGGCGCTCATCGGCGGGTGCTGGCGCAATTCCGCGCGACCCCAACCATATATTTGGGTATGGCGACCAAATGGGGCTGCGTGCCGGCGCCACAATCGGCGGCGGCAGGCAGCACCCCGGCGCCGAACCTTGTCTCAATTCGCCAATTTCGCACCCCTGCCCTCCCCTAACCCGTTGACGCACCTGAAAACTTCACCCCGCGGCTCTGCCGTTTCGGCGCCATCCGGACGTCACGCAGCCCCGAAAAACGGCGTCAAACCACGCTGAGAATCCTGCCATAGCCGCTGTAATTATGGCAAACTTTATTTGGTGACCTATTAAGCACGGTAATACCACATTACCGTGCGTAAAAACATGAAAAATCGGCCGGAAATCCCCGCTGAACCCCTGCCCTACCACTGCCAAGAGCCTCTAAACCAGCGCTCTTCCCGCGACCAAGACAGGGGTTAAGGCGAGACCGCACGCAGCGCACCAAACCCGAAAACGCTTTGAAATGTCGTTCGATGAGCCGACAACCACGCGGCCGGCGCAACGCCAAGCTTTCCGGCGATCACTGACCGATCAAGGGTCCCCACCTTGTCGAAGCGCACAACGGACGGCACCTTAAGGCCGGTTCCCAGTGTCGCCGCGATCTGGGCCATGTCAGGGCCAGTGCGCGGCACTGACGTGATAAAACAGACAATTAGGTCAAGCCGACGATTGTTGTCGCGCGACACCACCAGCGCGGGACGCCGCTTATCCCCGGAGAGATCCGTAAATGGAAACCGGGTGAGGACAATGGTCCCAAACGCGAATACTTAGCTTGCGCGTTCAACTAGATCTGAATCGTCGTAAAGATCAGGCTCATTGGGCAGCCAATCCTGAGCTCTGCCAGCCTCGGATATCACTGTCATCGGGAGTTTCCCGTCATCGAGAAACTCGACAACGACATGGACTTTCGCATCCGCGGCAACGCCGCGACGCTTAAGTTCGGCCGAAAGTTGCCCGGCCGGGACATCAATGACGATCTGCTGCATGATATGTTGATGCTCCTGGATCAAATGTAACATAGCCAGCCAAGCCTGTCTCTTGTTTGCTGATAGACCAATCTCCCGGCCGCCCATCGCCATCCCGCCCCGGGCACGCTGTAAGCTCAATCGCCGCGGCCATCACAAGCAGATTTAGCCTAACGTCACCTTGCACATTTTACAAGAAATATGTATTTTGCGCAAAAGGAGTTTCCAATGCCTGAGCATACGACAACGACGGCCGGCGACCTTGTGCGTCAGTTCGCGCATTATAGCGACGTCGCGTTGTCTCATCCCGTCGTCGTGACGCGCAATGGCCGCCCCCGTAGTGTCCTCCTCTCCTTTGAAGAATATGAACGCCTAAAGCGCCGCGATCAGCAGGCGTTCCTGGCTGCCGATACGCCTGAGCGGTTTTTATCATCAATTGAGGGGCTGGCGAACCGGGCAGAATGAGCGGGAAGACTGCGCCGTTACCCGGCTCAGTGATCCGCTATGCCTACCTCTGGGCAGACGAATCCACTGCAGGTCGCGAAGAAGGCCGAAAGGACCGCCCTGCCCTCGTTTTGGCACTGTCTGTTCGGTCAGACGACGGCGAAACCGAAGTCCTTGTGGTCGCCGTAACACATACAGCGCCACGGAGCCTCGATAATGGTGTTGAATTGCCCCGGACCGAAAAAACCGAACTCGGCCTCGATGATCAGCCGTCCTGGATCGTGACGACCGAAGCAAACACTTTCATCTGGCCTGGCCCTGACATTCGCCCAATACCCGGCGCTCCGGCTGGCCAGCTGATCTACGGTCGGGTATCCGACAAGTTGCTGAGCCGGGTGGCGCGTTCCTACCTCGCCAACCGCCAACGAGGGACGAGACGACTGGTTGAGCGAACGAGCTAGGAACCCGCATCGCCGCCTTCATGTTAACGAAATACCGCTTTCGTTAACGCATCCACTGTTCATGTTAATCAAGCCAATAGGCCAATCGGTGTCGTAAAGCTCCAGACGCACTAGACGTTTTGAACGTATTGGACAAACGGGACAAAATAAGTTATCTGCGTAAGGGCAAGTGATGAGGACATCCCTATGACTGCTGCACAGACTCGCCGGCAGGCCGCTCAGTCCGCCGCCAAGATAGCCAGCCCGGCCGCCGCAGATTTGATCGGTATGTTCACAAGGCGCAATCCGAAATCGAGTCCCAGCGACCTCACCGAGGTCGGGGAATTGGTCGCAGAGTTCAGTGACGCTGCGACAAAGCTATCACCTGCGGCCCGCAAACGCCTGCTCGACCATAAAGCGCGGTATAGAGAACTCATCGTCCAAATTTTAGCCGAGTCGGAAGCGGTTCCGAAACCGCTGAAGCTGGTCGCGAAATCCGCAGCTGAGATCAGCCAAGGCACAGGCCTCGGCAAGGTGCTGTCGGTGGAGGAGGGCAAAGCGCGAATCGCCGCATACGCGACGCCAATCAAGATCGAGGACTGGGCCGGGCCCCTGGCCGGCCCCACGGAGCTGGAGCGAGACTTTGGCGTCGCGCGCTCGACCCTGCACACTTGGCAAAAGCAAGGCGCTATCATCGGACTTCTCGTGGGCGTGCGCAAACACGCCTTCCCTACAGAACAGTTTGTCGACGGGCGCCCGTTGACGGGCCTTGGCGCGATCGTCGAGGCCATCGGCGACCAGCGAACGTCGTGGCTTTGGCTGCGTGAGCCCAATCCGGGCCTCGCCGGCGTTACCCCGCTGGCGTGCCTCAAGGCCGGTGCCGTGGACAAGGTCGTTGAGGTGGCCCTCTCGAATTTCGCCGAGGCGTGATCCTCGATCCGGACATCCTTGCCGATCTCGCTGTTGCCATTATGCCCAAGTCCTATGTGCGCATCACACCGATGACGCATATGGCCACGCCGCTTGGCGCTGGCTTCGGGGTCACGCGGTTTGCCAGCCCAACCAAAGCGTTCAAGGTCATCTACATCGCTCAGGATTTGACGACGGGGGTCGCCGAAACGCTGGTACGCGACCGGTTTCAGGGCAAAGCGCGGCGCAGACTTCTTGATGTCGAAGCAGCACTTTGGGGCGCGACTGAAATCAACGCCAGCGCTCCGTTGACGTTGATAGACCTTCGAACCACGGGCTTGGTGCGCCTCGGTGTTTCGACCGAGGCGGCTCGCAGAAAAGTGCAGGGTCAGGGGCGCAAGCTGAGCCAAGCGATCTATGACCAGGCCAACGCCCAGGGCATAATCTACTTCTCCCGACTGACCGGGCGCACCTGTATCTGCATCTATGACCGCGCCTTGCCAGGCGGGTTGGTCGCGACACCGGTCGTCGAAGTGACGCTACTGGCTGGATTTGTCGACGCACTCCGCGAACTAAACGTGACCTTGATTGCCTCGCCGTAGACGCGCCGACGACGATAATGTCGAAGCCGATGCCCTCGCCATTGTGATCCCAATTCCGCCAAGCCCTTCTCAGCCCGATGAAACGATCAGTCATGCGCTTTCGGAATCTCCGGGATTCCAATTGGACTCAGCTGCCCCGCCGCAATACTGGTATTGTGCCGATTCCACACCCAGACTGGGAGCCGGAAATGAAGGGCGCGATCGATCAGCATTTGGGCCACGCGACAGTGCAACTCCAAAGGGTCCGGCCGGAGAAAAATGAGCGGCGTTTCTACGCCATGACCGCAGCGCTAGATTTATTCGGCGAAGCCATCCTGATCCGAAACTGGGGGCGAATTGGCACCGGTGGCCGGCTACGCCGGGATTTGTGCGCTGACCTCAACGCCGCAGGCGAAACCCTCAATGACCTGGCGTACCAAAAGCGTCAGCGCGGGTACGTGGACCTATCGTAGTAGGCGGGCCGAACCGCGGGGGCCTGCCGTGCCCCCTGCCCTCTTGCACGCACACGTAAGCCCGCCAAGTTTCACTGTACGACGTCGATGCCGGAAGGTGGCCCGAAAACGGCGGGCCGAAGCCCGCCGCCTCTCCGGCCTATCGGGGTTGCAAGCGGGACCAGAGCAAGTTGAAGGTGCCGTCCTTCATCTCGATGAGGTTGGCGTAGACCGGCGCCAGGAAGCTCGGATCATCCAGCTTGATCGAGAGGTAATCCCGGCCGCTATCAGAGGTCTTTTCCCACCCGGCACCCAGCTCAAATTTTCCTGCGAACACACGGTAAGCCGGAGCGTCCGGACCAGCGTTGGGCAGAATGCCTACGTTGAGGCTGAGCGCCAAGGTCTAGATTTTGCCGTTGAACTTGCCGTCTCTTTTGGTGAATACGCCGATGGTCGCCATGCTAAAATCTCCTGTTTCTCGGGCCGCCAATCGGCCTCCATGGCACGACGAAGGCCGGCGGCCGGAGCCTGCACACCGCTTGCGGCAGTAGCGCAGCAAAGGACCGAAGCGGGCGGTTATTTTAAGGCGGCCAACTGAATTGATCGAGTGTAATCCACGATGTTGCGTTCGGCCTGCAGGAACTCGAGACGGCGCTTGGCTCGTAACTGTACCAAGATCATCGGTCGGCGGAACCGCCACGTACACGCTTTCCCTGGACCACCGCGATTAACAAAGCCTTGAGAACTTCTTATGTCATGTCCCAAGATTTTCCGCGAGGTTAGGATCGGAGGCAACCACCACTCCGTTCCGCGGCCAGCAAAGTGTCAGGGGGCGTACCCTTATCATCGGTATCATCCTAGCGGAGCGTCTTCCGGAAGTCCTTCAAAAATCGCTGCAAAGGCCTTGAGGTATTCCGCTTTGGCTATCCTGGTGCGCGGCAGCAGATGAAGTTTGATGCCGCCCCCCCTCACCCGCTCTTTGCGAGCAATAATAACACCATTTGATGCTCGAACGTCGTCAGCATACTGCTTGGCTAGCTTCTGAGGAGGAGTTTTTGCTGACGAGATCATCCGACGAACAACAAATGCGGGTTTCAATAGGGGGGCCTGCGCAGCATTCAGGCTGGCCTGCTCGCCCGCCAGCAAAAGGGCCTCCTTGATGATGGCCTCGCGTGATTTCCCGACCTTAAGCAGTGGCGCCAATTCAGCGGCATGGCGAATGCCGATGACGTGCGGTGATGCGAACGCGCCCACCACTTCTGACGGCAATTTAGCCAGCTCAAGATAGCGACTGAGCCAGCTCTTGGTTACTCGCAGTCGTTCGACCATGCGTTGTTGATTGCCGTCATAATAGCGCTCGATCGCTCGGAAATAATCTGTCGCCCTCTCATAATCAGAAATATCCTTACGATGTCGATTCTCAATATCCGCGACCCGAAACGCCTCTTCATCGGTTAGCTCCCGGATTTCAACCAGCAGCTTGAAATCAGGATAATCGTGAGCGCGCATCCAGGACACTGTCCAGTGACGGCGGGCGCCACAGATGACTTCAAAGTCCCAATGGGCATCGCCCTTCACGCGACGGACAATTGCCGGCACCTCCTGCTTCCCCTGAGCCTTGAAGCTTTCAATGAGATCGGCACAGCTTGCCTCGTTCAGCACCGCGTAATCTCTGTTATGACCTTCCCAAATTCGTGAGCGCGCCGGATCGATTAACTCATGGACCCGGTTCACTTTTGTACCGGAAGAGAGCGCGGCTAGCGCGTTGTCGCGACTAGCCAAGACGCCAGCGACTGGGAGCCGGCGGGGAACTGGTGCATCGCTTGGTCCAGACGGTTTGCCGAGCATTTCACCAAACCCTTTATTGCCGTGCGCCATTTGGGTATTTCCCTATCAAAATCAGCCAGTTAATTAACAGTTGCACGTGTGCAACTCGCTACAAAATACCTTCTCTAGCCAAGCGTTCGGCGTGGCTCGGCCACGTCTTGCGGATTTCGACTTCGATCTCGTTATTGACGCCATTGAGATGCGTCAACGCGCGATTATGGGTCTCGCGCGACGTGACAGGCTGCTCAAGTTCATAAACCGACATCAGTCTGGCAGTGGCGTTATCAATCTCGGCGGAATCACGGAGGACCGAACGGAGCATCGAATCTCCATACAGATTTCGCATGAGTCCGAGAATTTCACGCTGCATCGACTTCTGCTCATCCGCTCGGCTGGCTACCATCTTGATCCAGTTCAAGGCTACCGGAAGGCCATTTTCGTTGAGCGTAGAGACTGTCTCGTATAGCATCGCGAGAAATGAGGTGGTTGAGGCAAAATCCATCACCGTCGGCGGCGTAGGGATCATAAGCGCATTTGCCGCGCGCATGACAGACAAAGAGATGGTTCCGAGGGCAGGAGGCGGATCCAGCACAATAACATCGAAAGAGTCCGATATCGATGCGATCCCCTGCGCTAAGCGATCCAGTAAAAGCGGCTGGCCGCGGGACACGCGGGCTGCCAACTCGTATTCCGCGGCATAGAGGCGGAGATTGGCCGGAATCAGGAACAGGCCATCCCAATGGGTGGCCTTTACAGCATAGGCTAAGCTCGACATCTCTTCTTCCCGAAAGAACGGGTAGAGCGTGTCGGACTCTTCAAGGTCCAGGTCCGGCACATATCCAAACAAACTCGTTGTCGAAGCCTGGCTGTCGCAGTCGATAAGACAAACGCGGTACCCTTTGGTTGCAAGGTGCTGAGCCAAGTGTACCGAAATCGTTGATTTACCAACGCCTCCTTTAAAGTTCTGCACAGCGATCACGGCGACAGGATCCTCAGGATCACGCCACGGCTTAGTGCCAAAAGCGGCACGCATCTCATTGACTTGCTTTAGCGTATAGCCAATTCGGCGCCCTGACGTAGTACGCTCGTTTGAGGGTAGCCGACCCTCTTTCTCTGCCTCCCTTATTGCCGCCGATGTCCTGCCAACGAGGTCAGCAGCCGCAGATATCGAGAAGCGGGGAAGACTCTTTGGACCGCTACGCTGCGCCGCTGCCCGCTCGCGCAGAGACATCAGGACATCCAACGACCTATTATATAGCTCGGCGACAACATCTGGAAGCTGCACGGAACTCAGCATTAGCATAACTTTCGATATTTTCGTTTTTATGGCTGTTTTTTCGAAACTATGTCAATAGTCTACCAAAATTTGCAAATGGCTCGACGAAAAAGTAACTATGAAAATGATGGGGCAGGCGTCGGAGCAGCTCTGCGAATGGTCGTACGGTAATGCGGAGGAGGGCAGGGGGATGACCGATGATTAAGGTGCATAATCAGAGCGGACCGATGATCACAGTGCGGTGGCCAATGATAAAGGTTCACAAAAACAGTTCTTACAGATGGTTCGGGTACACCATGCACGGCAGCGACCGATGAAAAAAGTACTAAACCTATAGTTAACAAATATATCCTATATATTCCTAGAGGTTAGCCAAAAAGTACGCTTAATTTTGAATTTGAATGAGCCACAAGACGGCTTGGGAAAAGCGCCATTTCTCAAACTGAGTGGCTCTGTTGGGGGCCAATGGAGCCACTCAACCTGAACCGAAGAAAACCGATCAGAGTGTTGCTCCGAGCTCTAGGCGCCTATGTCCTCACCAAACTGACACTGTTACGACGACAATCTCACGTCAGGCTACTTGTCTCGAGCGACGAAAACATCGGCAGAACGACGAGTCGTTCATCAGCCACCGGCTACACGACCGCACGCTTATCATCGGTCTAATTTGCACAATTTGCTCCAGATTAACCAAACTTTCGAAAATAGTTGTCTGAACTGACCAGATCATGTTAGCCAAATCTCGGCGCTGTCAACGAGTCGCGCTATGGGACAAAAAAATGCAGTATCGCTTGCCATTGGGTCAAAAAGTATTCACCGAACTGAACAACTCGGGACCTACCCAGGCGGCTGAACTGGCACGTCTTTCAGGGGCGCCGACTGTGTTCGATCGCGTTTCGGCAGTCGCGAGTGAAGATCCTGTTCCAAGCTTTCTTCACTCAGCACTTTGTGCGATGTCATTGCCGGTAAGGCGTCCCCCCGATGATAAACAGCCGATAATACGTGCAGACGGCCAGTACACGCTAGTGATTACCCCTAAGGCGGTGGTGCAAAATGTCGATGGACAACGCGATCTCAAGATACTTGGAGTTCCATACGGATCGCTGCCAAGAGTCATCCTAATTCACATAATGACTGAAGCCGTGCGGACCAATTCCCGTCAGGTTTATCTCGGGAAGAATTTCACTGACTGGATGAAACGGATGGGGTTCCGGACCGTTAGCTATGGTCCCCGCGGCTCAGCGACTCTCGTTCGCGATCAGGTCGACCGGCTATTTGCTTGCGAATGGATGATCCGCTGGGACGGGACCCGCGCGACCGGCGAAAAGGAATACGGAATTAAGGAAGTAAAGCTGACCAACGAATACGGTGGCGTTGATCAGGCAAACGCGTCGTTTGCTCGAGAAATTTATCTGACCGAGGGGTTTTACGATCATCTCAAAGAGCACGCCGTACCGCTGAACGAGCATGCTATTCGACAACTGAAAGATTCGGCAACGGCGCTCGACCTTTATACTTGGCTTGCCTACCGCCTACCGCGGATCAACCCCCAACGCCCAGCATCGTTGTCGTGGACCCAACTGGCAAGTCATTTTGGCAATGACGGTAAGAATATTCGAAAGTTCAGACAGATCATCAGGGAGGCATGGGATAAGCACGTGTCGGCCGTATACCCGCAGGCTAAGGCTGAATTTGATACGGGTTTGATTCGGCTGCATTCCTCGCCAGCTCCCGTGCCGAGAAAGACTTTGCTGAGCGTCATCACTCCGGCAGCAGAGCGGACCATACAGCGGCAGAGACTAGAAGGCCCTGTCGGAAAGAAGGCTGATCTGAAAGCGGTGCCAATTAATCTCGAGGAGATGGCACCAGATGACGCTATGAAAGCTCGATTTTTTGATGCTGTGGAAAAACGCATAGGTGGCGCAAACATGAAGGGATGGTTCTTAACCGCGACCTTGACAGCACCGGCAAAGGAAGATGCCCAGGGTGATCAATGGATTCTGACCTTTCCTACAAAATTTCAAGCGAAGTGGGTTTCTGATAATTTTATACAAGCAGTCGAATATGCAAGCCGCATTGCCGGTTTCTCAAAGGCCCCTTGCATCCGGGAGGTCCGGTGATTTACTCCTTTTGGGAGTCCAACTTCGAAGGTGTTGAAGCGCTGCCTGACCAACGCTGATCATAACGCATTCGGGATGACTAGGCCGCATTCGGACATTTGCCGGCCCTGCTGGCGGGCGCGCTAAGTGCGGGTCACAGCGACTATTGCGTACCGCGTGAGACAGTCGATGCGGAATAAGCCGCTCCTTCCACTTTTTAAGATCCGCGCGGTTGAACTCCGCCGTTATGGCCGACACGAAGTCCGAGGCTGAAGAACGATGCTGGCGTGACGGCCGCGAAGATCAGTCGTATGAAGCGAGATGGCGAAGTCCTTCAACTCGCCCGCGGCCTTTACGAGCTATCGCCGTCCCAATCGATGCCAACCACAGCCTGGCCGCGGTCGCGAAATGCGTCCCGAAGGGCGTGATTTGCCTCGTCTCGGCATTTGCCTTCCACGGCTTGACCGATCAACTTCCAAAAAAGTATGGCTCGCGGTCGGACAGAAAGAATCGACCCCGAGGCCGGATGGCACACCGATTGACATTGTGCGCTTCACCGACACTCTACTGACGGAGGCCGTCGAAACCCACATTGTGGAAGGCGTGCCAGTGAAAATCTTCGGCATCGTCAAGACCGTGTCCGACTGCTTCCGCTTTCCCCACAGGATTGGCCTATCGGTGGCTATAGAAGGTCTTCAGGAAGCGCTCCGCCAGCGAAACGCCACTACTGGCGAAATCTCGGCCTAGGCCGAGCATGGCAAGGTCGCCAGTGTGATTCGCCCACATCTGGAGGCGTTCACTGTCGGCCAATAACCGCAACGCGAATATCACACATAGCAGCCCCACGACGCTGAGCTGAACCATCAGGGAAAAGCATGATTTTCAGCAGCTGATCTCGAAGGCAAACGAAATTCAGAAGATGCAATGGCTTTTCAGGCAAGTGTACGATAACAAAATTAAGGCACGCGCCTCGAATGATTGGTATTCAGAGCTGATGAACGAATTTACGGAAGAAGACGAGATCGATGGTGCGGCTGAAGGCCCTTTTCACCTGCCCGCGCGTCGTCTTGATCATGGGGCAGACGGTACCAGATGGCGCTCGGCCGATCGGATATACCGCGCTCGCCGCCGCCTATGAGCTGGCTGTACTCGCGCCTGACATTCACTTCGCGATCAGTGAGCGCCACAGCCTTCGTAAGGAGGGGCGATGGTGTATTCTCATCCCGCGATATCAACTGCCAGACATGTTCGTGTCTCATCTAGCCTTTGCCCTCCGCCATGAAGCTGCGAATCTGGGCTTGCTCGCCGCGTTGTTCCGTCGCCCCGAGGCTGCGAACGCCATCAGATCCTGGGTGCGCCGACAGCCGCTTGGCCGGCACCCCCGCCGGGCCTGGTTCCTGCATGAATGGCTGACCGGAGAGCAACTCGATCTGCCGCCAGCGCGGAGGGTCTCAACAGCCGATGTCCTCGACCCCGAACGGCAATTTGTCATTTCGGGTCAGGTCAGCTCGCGGCGCCGCGTGCGAGATAACCTTCCCGGCACCTAGTTTTTTTGTCCGCTGGTCCGATAATCCGATCCTTTGGTGGCAACATTGGCGAGCGATCTGGCCGAACAGGCCGGAAGCAAAGCGAATGTATACGCTTTCGTCATATGTTGACTAAAGTTGTTCAGCACCCGCCTATCAGCTGTACCAAAAGGACTGTTAGTTCCAGCAAGCCCCCTTCTGTGGTAAGCGCTGTGACGTTGGCCCACTGTAAATTTTTGCATGGTCGTCAGATTTTGGTGTCATGGATGATGCTGAGATTATGCCCGACGGACCTGAGATTTTAAGGAGCGCTCGTACGAGTGCTCATACGAGCCCTCTGAAGCAACGTGTCGAGGTTATCACGCGGGGAGCGCGGCGGACCTGGCGGGTGGAGGAGAAGCGGGAGATTGTTTTGGCTAGCCTGGCGGCTGGCGTGATGCCATCGGCGATTTGCCGGCAGCACGGCATCGGTAGCGGGCAGTTGAGTATTTGGCGCCGTGAGTTTCGGGACGGCAAACTGGGCCACCCAACGCCGCCGATTCTGAATTTTGCGCAGGCGGTGGTGCAGACGGCGCCAAATTTATCCACGCCCGAAGCCCATTTGCCTGTTTCACGACCGGACAGCGCACCTGTGTGCGGACCAAAACGCAGG
>Ga0116231_10008029_pt1 | contig 18801 bp, 13 predicted proteins | sample S1TSphgellanicum_2_FD_89695 | JGI IMG/M metagenome (GOLD analysis project Ga0116231, IMG submission 89695) | Host-associated microbial communities from peat moss isolated from Minnesota, USA - S1T2_Fd - Sphagnum magellanicum MG | ecosystem: Host-associated > Plants > Peat moss > Unclassified...
AAAAGTAGGTTGGCCAAATTAGGACAAGGTCAAGATTTTTTATCCTTGTCCGAAATTGGCTAACCTTGTTGGATAAGGGGGTATGAACAAGGTGAAGGATGCTTCCTAGAAGCTTTTAGCAATTAGGGTTAGGGTAGGATAATATTAGTAACATCTCCAAGGAGTTGAGAAACAAGGAATTCGTTGTCGACTTCTTTTTCTTCTTTTTAAGTGATGAATGGGGTATGAAGGGTTGTGAGAAGGAGGGAGTGATGTTGATGTTTGTAAAGAGAAACAAAGGATTTTGGCATATCATAAGAAGGCAAGGTAGGTGAAGGTGGGAGGCTACAACATCATGAAGTAGCCATCTTTTCAAGGGGTGCTCAAGTCAACATTTGTTTTGTTGTTCATGGAAGCAAGATCCTCAAGTGATGGTGGTTGTGGCAACGCAAGTGGGGGGGGGGGGCGAGGGAAGACTCATGATCATGCTGACCAAGGGATGGATGGTGGGAACCAAGAGAAGGTACCTAGATTGCATTGCTGAAGTTAGGAACTAGGAGTAGAAAAGAGGAAGGAGCTTGGTTTGTTGGTTGTTGGGCCTAGGAACAAGCAAGTAATGGTATGCCTTCTTGTGGAAGCAAAAAAAAAAGAATTTAGAGGGAAGCAAGGCTATCCTGTAGAGGTTGAAGTTGAGAGGGTTATTTTCAAGGTTATGGCTAAAGGCTGTAGAGTTGTAGATACTAGGAGATAGGATTGTAGTGAAGTGATAGGAATTTAGGGAGTAGGTTAAAAGTTAGTTAGAGAAGGGAGTGGAAGGATTCAAGTTTGGAAGAAATACATTGAAACCTTTCCTTGAAAATGTGAGATGTTTTTGGTGTGTAATGATTTCTTGTAATCCTTGTGAAATGATGCTTACACAAATAATTTTGGTTTAAGGTTGCAATTGGTCAAGGGAGGGTAAAGAGGAACAATGAAGAAGAAAAAAAAAGTAGGATTGTTGTTTGCAATGGATAAAAGAAGAATTATAAGATAAACCAAAGAGAAACAAGGAATAAATTGCTAAAAAGGAGGATTCTACTAGGATTGGAACATAGTCAAGCCATGCCCTAATGGTTGCAAGATAAGAGAAGGGGTAAGAAAATTTATAGAATAAATAAACAAGAATCAGAGGGTAGAGGTGGTGGACATTGGTCAACAATTTGAGACTCCCCTTTTTGATAATCTTTAAGGGGGTAAGGGGAGTGGCGTAAAACAAGGTGTTAATGGTGCATTAAAATTTCATTTAACATTTTTGGAATTAAATTTTTTATAGATGTGTAGATTTTGAAAAATTCTTTTAAAATGAAATTTATTTATTTTCATTTGGACAAAATATGAAAAAAATAATAATGGTCAAAGTTGGGTATTTTTGATATGGGACAAATGATGATGTGAAATAATGTTTTAAATTTATCCCAGATCCTTTGTCAACAAGTTGAACTTTGTAAATTATATAAGTAGATGAAAAAGTATTAGTGTACACATAATACATGCATTAAATATACTCAAAGTGTAAATATTACTTGTGATGAGTTAATAAAAAAGGCTTCTCATCAAAAAAAAAATAGGATCCTACTTACCTACCTATTTAGGCCTACTTAACTACCTACCTATTCTTACCTACCTAGAGGTGGCTTGTATTTAGGCCTAGTCTAGTGGCTTGGCTTTAGGTGCAACTTAAGAAAGGACATATCATGTATGCTCCTAGGGTTGGCTTAGGTTGCCTAAGCTTATTTTAGGTGCCTAAATCTTAAGCATAGTTGATTAGATTTTAAGTTTTAGGTTTCTAGACCTAGACTTAGGTGCCTAGGCTTAAACTTTAGGTTCATAGATCTAGGTATTTAATTTTAGGCCTAGTATAAGTTTAACCTGGGTCATTTAGGTTTTAACCACGTGGCATAACCTAAATGACTAATGTTTATATGCCATGTCGCCTAACCTAGGTGCCCAATGTTTAAATGCCATGTGGCCAAGCCTAAATGGCCAATGTTTAAATGCAACATGATATTTAACTAATCAAAACTATGCTTAACCAATCAATTAGGGTTTAACTAGTCACCTTAATGACCACCACACAAAACCACCCATAGAACCATTAATTATATAGATGTTGCTCGGGCACCCTAAATAAACTACACAAAAAAAATTGAACCAAACCACCAATTGCCTATTCAATTATTCAATGGTTTCCTTATCCCACTAGGGACCAACCACTACCCTAAACCACTAAGCCTATTAGAAATTCACTATAGTGGTACCATTGCAAAATGAGTGGTGTGCATAGTGGTTTAACCACATGTTTTCTAGTAATGTTTGTCTCATTCACAATTTTTCAACTTATTTTTGCAAATGCAAAACCTTTTTGTTACAATTCATGATTCCAAATCTTCATATGTAATAGGTGCATGTGTTAGTTATGCATTGTTCCATAAATATTTTTTAAATGCAAGGCCCATTATTTCTATGAACCCTAGAGTTGCATAGACCATGCCTTGTTGATACTTTAGTTGATGTATAACATATTTTCTTATGTTTGAACTTGTGTTTCAATATACATAATTTGATTGATTGATTTAATCAAAGCCACATTTCCTTTCTTAATTGTCTCAATCAAGCTTTTGTGAATAGATTTTGATTTTCTTTTTATGTTTATGTTCCCTAATTGGCATTGAGATTAACCAGAAACATTATTTATAATTAGTTTTGGATTTTTTGTTGTGCATTGTGGTAAGAGAATGCTGCCAACTTTTCTTAGATTTGGTGGTGTAACTCATCTTGATATTGGATTTGAAGCAATTCATTGTCCTCCTTTTACTTTTGAATTTGGAAACAAAGGTTGAAATGTTGGGCTTTATTAAACTACAATTGTCATTAAGATTTTGAATCCAACAATTGGGGGAAGAGAAATTGGGATGCATTACCCAATTATGCCCTTTCTCAAATGCTTTTGCATAGTGTAAAATTGGATCATACCCATCAAATGGATTTAATGCATATTTTTCAAGTGGCTTTTCATTGTTCACGTTTTCAAGGAACTCAATATCATCACATGGTGAAGATTCATTGTAAGATGGTGTGTGATGCACATCATCCTTCAATTTCATGAAATCTTGTGAATGTGGTGGATTAAAATAGGGTTTAATGTTCATGAATCGGCTAATGAACTCAAAGTACATTTTGTGGAAATGTTTGGGCAAGCTTTGCATTGTCTTTTCTATTGTAAACATGTTCAAGGATTCTTCATTATGCCTTTACCACTCATGTAGTCATGTATCTTTTTGTATTTCTTGTCTTTGCAAGTTGGTATATTGTGTAGATGCTTATAATGACCATTGGTCGTGATAATTACAATTTGCTTCCATTTTGTTACTGGCATTTCCATGTTTTACAAATCAACAACATCCAAATTGGCTTCATGTTCAACCTTTTTTGCATTGATGAGTGCCATGATCTTAAAGTTTTCTTGGTTGGTTTGTTTGGGTTCCTTTGTTTTGAGTTCCAAAATTTTAAATGAATATGCAACTTTTCTTTTTCTTTTATTCTTTCAAGATGAACCTAATGATTGGGCATTATCATCAATGAGATTGATGACATCTCCAATATGAACTTCAAAGTTGTATTTCATTTTCTTGAATTGTTTCAAGTTTGCATTATATTGTTTCATCACAATGGATTTGTGTAATTCTTGTAAAGAAAGTTTAAATGGATATAAGGAATGGAATTGGTTACTTGAAGCACCACTAGCAAAATTCATCATTTGAGCCACAAAGCTTGTTGATGGAACCATTGTGTTTGTTGTTGATGTTGTTTGTTTGAAGATTGTTGTGCTTTTTATTGAATTGGTGCAAGTCAATAGTCATGGATGGTGCATTTTAGAGATTTATGAAAATTGATTACTTTCCATCAATTAGTGACATTTTGATCATGATGTAAGTTTGGAGTTTTATAAATGGATGCATTGCATAGAGATGTAAAACCTTTTTATTATAATAAAAATGTAGGAAAAAAGTTGCAATTTCAAAAAAAATGGCAATTTCAATTTCAAGAAGTGATGGCAACTAGAAAATGTAGAGAGAAAAAAATAAGGGCATGAATGGGAGAGAAAGAAAAGGGGGGATGCTTGAGATGTTTGGCCTTTTTTTTTACACATTCTTTGACAAATTTTGTCATTTTTCCAGAAAAGGAAAAAAAAACCTAAAATCTTGTTATTCATGTGTAAATTCAATTAATATTTTGTATTTTTTTGCCAAACTTTATATTCAATTAAAACAAACCATGGGAGCCTTTATAGGTTTTTGCAGCATTGTTCCCTTTGAAACATCATTCATACTAGGACCCAATTTTCAACTTAATTAAGATGATTAACTTTAGGGTTGGGATTGGTTGCATGAGTGGGGCTTATGAATGAGATTACCCACACCTTTGACCACCTTTCAACCCAATTAACCCTAGTTGGGCTTAGGGTCAAGGTGTGAAAGTGCAAGCTTTGGAATCCATCGTGGATTTTTCCAAGCATATAAATTCTTCATGGCTACACTTTGGTTGCAAAAGGTTTATGCATTTTAGGTGTGCTAGTGGGTTTTCAAAACTTTGCCACACATTTTTTGGATTAGGCTTTATCTCAAAACATGGCACATATCAATGATTTTCCTTTTTTGGGAGATGCCCTAACGCACCCCCAAACTCTTTGATAGATTCAATTGTGAGTCCAAAGGTGAAAACAATGGAAGGATAAGGAATTGGGGCACGCTTTTTGGCTCGTAGCACTTCAGGGGTAGAGGGGTGTGCTGGAGCTCCGGGATGGGGACTAAGATGAGTGACAAGTGGGTAAATTATTCACATGGACTTGCACAAACTAAACAATAAGTTGGTTAGTGCATAGTTGGAGCACTTTTGGTGCACGAACAAGCCATGGGCAAACACGCACTCATAAAACTCAGCACGGCCCAAACCTGGGGGAAGCCACCACCTTCCCCTTGTAGTATTCTTTATGCTTGGTCACATGGCCTACACCCAAATGTCATTTTGTCTCGGGATTCCCAAGTTCGGAGTACCGAAATTCTCAAAATTGGGATTATTGCAATTTTGGAGGCCTATAATTTCGTGTGTAGACTTTCGATTAACGTGAGGTCTGAACCAAAGTTGTAGCCCTTGTCAAAAGATTTCTAACGGTATGTGGCACGTCACCTGAACACAAGTAAATTGGGGCGATTCCTGACTTTTAGTGGTCGGGAGTCAAATTGACAGTTTGACTCCCAACCCTTCTTTTGGCCATAACTTATCTTTTAAGTACCCAAATAGGTCATGCGAGCCCATTTTAAATATCTACGCTTCAAGAGCTTTGTAATGATATAATGAAATTTTCAATCTAATGAATTTTGACCCCTGTAATCACCTTCTAAAAATTTGAGAGTCCATTGGGATTCTAACTCCCAAAGTGGGAGTTCACTTGGGAGTGTGGGGGTTCATTCCCTCACACTCTCCTACACTCCTAGGAGCATGAAATGCGACTCCCGGGCTTCACTCTTGGCTTGCACCTTTGCAAGCTTTTGCTTTGGTCGTGAGCCCAAGGCTAGAGTTGCGACATGCCTAGGTTGTTTTATGCATTTTGTTTTCATGTGTAGTTCGTCAACCTTTTTATTTCACATGGATAATACTTCCTTTTTTTTCCTTCCTATTCTTTTGGTGGGTTTCAAAAGGAAAGTTATGTAGGTATGTGGGGGCATTATGGGTTCAAGATCATGGGAGTCTTTTCAAGGCTCCTTAACGAGGCATTAGGTTCGACTATTGATATCCTTTGGTGATACAAACATTCTTTCTATGGAGGATTATGCCCCATCTACTTTTTTATGGAGTTAGGCTTTGGTGGTTTCACATTTGTGTTATAGGTTTCATATTTTTGATAGACTTGTTTTGGAGGAGTATGTTTCTTAGGTTGAAAGGGGCGCACACTTGCTTTAGTCATTCTTATGTGCAACATGAGATGGTTTTTTTCCTACAACTAGGGATTTGCACCTTTCTTTTAAAAATCTAGCAGTTATCAATGCCCTAGGTTTATAGGCATCTTTGATGGACATTCACCATGACACATCCCTTAGGTCTACTATTTTGGAGGATGATTCCATTTCTTCAACATTTATAGCCCACATTTGTTCTTGTTCAACCAAAGGGCAAGGTTATGGTTGATTCCTAGACCATTTATTTATTAGTTTTGCATCACACACTCTACTCTCATTTCAACATTACGTTTTCATCTTGGTTTGATTCGACATTCAGTATCTAATTTTTTCACGTGTGAGTGTGGACACGAATTGGACACATGTGGCACACACTTAGTTCGTTGCCCGTTTGGAGGTCAATGGATAGCCATACATGATGCCATCCGAAACATCATGTATGCTCTTGTTCGAAAAAATGAACATGTTGATGGAGAAAGTGGTGGTATGCCCTCACATTAGAAATTTCATCATAAACCAATTTTTACATGACCCAAGATGATTAGTTTTTCATTGTCAAGGTGGTGGTTATTGATTCAACGTGAAAGATAGTGGGTTCAAGTGTCATTAGTTGACCAAGAGATGTAATTGCGGAACTTATCGCCATTATTAAGATCTGCAAGTGTAGAAGCCTTCATGAGGGGGCACCACTTTATTTCGATGACCATGGAAATGCACGGGCCACTTTGGTGTGATATGTATCATTTCATCAGGGAGTGTGTTCATCTTTTTCACGATAGACAATCAAGAGATCATTTATCTTTATTTTTTTGCACTCAATTTTTTAAGTAATGTGTTAATATTGCTCTTCGTTGTGCGTTAGCCTCTATTATAGAGAGGAGGATTACATTGGTGGGTGATGTTTGTTCTAGGCCTCCCATTACTATAAGATCTCATGTGACATTAGAAGGGCTGTGGGTGAGATAGCTTTAACTACCATGATGGGGACTATCTCTCTCTCCCTTTTTTTGGGTTCCTAAGGCTGTGTGTCTTTTGGCCTTTCTTTGGCCTTCCCTTTTTGTCTCCCCTGTGATGGTTCTAGCCTTCAATCCTTTATTGGATTTTTGTTCCCTTGCATGATTAGCAAGAAGGCTAGGTGAAGATTCAACAGATTCCAAGCACTTAATGAGGAGGATTAGTCAGGGGCAGGAGTGGCTAGGTAATTGTCCAGATTCCAAAGGAGTTAGTAAAAAGGATTAGTCAGGGGCAGGTGTGGTAGGGTGCAGAGAGTTTAGTGAGTTGGTGAAGAGGATTAGTAAGTGGGAACGGGTTGTAATTGCCGAGACTCCAAGGAGTTAGTGAAAAGGATTAGTGAGAGGCAGGGGTGGTAGGTTGCACAGAGTTTAGCGAGTTGGTAAAGAGGATTAGTGAAGGGGGGGCGGGGGGAGAGCTAAGATTGCAGAGATCCACAAGAGATTAGTAAAGAGGATTGGTGAGACGGAGGAGTGGATTTGGGGCAGATTCCAGAGGATTAGTAAAGAGGATTAGTGAGCGGAAGATGGGGATTGCAGAGATTTCATCCGAGTTAGTGAGGAGGACTAGTGAGACGGAGAGTAGATTTGAGGAGATTCTAGATGATTAGTAAACAGGATTGGTGAGCGGGAGGCAGGGATTACAGAGATTTCAAGGAGTTAGTAGGGAGGATTAGTGAGACGGAGGAGCAGATTTGGGGGAGATTCCAGAAGATTAGTAAGAGGGAAAGGGAGTGCGTGGTTTGCTTGCTGCTCTTGTGTCGTGCGCATTGGGTCTTTATATTGTATCTTTTGCGCTTGTAGTTGCGCTCTGTGTTTTGTCGTTGACGTAAGCTTAGGATCAGGAGAAGAGCAGCAGCAGCAGGAAGCTGCAATTCCTGCTTTGGTCTTGCAGCAACCCGGTAGAAAGATGTGGCTGTGTGTGCAAGGGTTGAAGCTGGGGGCTTCTTCTGTAGGTACCAATTTCAGCCACAGCGTGAGAAGCCACCACTGCCTCTCTCAGGCGCTATCGAGCTCACCGCAGCAGGCGGGTGGTATATCAGGCCGGCGCCATAGAGATCTTCGAGTCGCCATCGCTGGCGGTGGAGGCGGAGGAGGCCATGGCGGACGACTGAAGGTGGCCGGACTTCCTCCTGCGTGCATTCTTAGGGTAGATATGGCTTCTCAGCGGCGGTATTGTAACAGGGGGAATAGACGAGTTCTGGCCCGCTGTGCCGGGGATTCTGGACGCGGGGGTAACGAAGCACAAAGCCCGCCGCAAGAAGCTGTTCTCAAAGCTATAACAGGTTTTTTTTTTGGCCATCTCTATTTTTCTCGTCTACCTCCGTGGCTAAGAAGCTATCCTGAATCTGCAGATTTTTCTGTGTTTGTCTCACGGATTTGCAGCTCCAACCCTGTTGTTGCAATTCGAGATGGGAAGAGGCTGGGCTGACCCTGAAGAAGCTGATGAATCAGGAAACGCTTGCTGAATCACTTTTTCGAATTTCAAAACAGTAGGCAGTGTTGATTTTAAGACTGCAATGAATGCACATGATCCTTGAAGCAAGGGGGACAGGATACTCCCTTGCAGCTGCAGTGTCAGAACTCTGTGCAGAATACAATTGAGCATGCACACTTCACTGCAATGTGTAGAAATTGGGCAACCCTAGTGACTCTCTGTCCACGATATTCTGAGAGACAGAGCTGCCCTTTTCACTTCAAGAGAAAACAACACTTCAGGATTTTAGAGGAGAATATGATACGTCATATTGACATTAGGGCAGAATGGTCCTGGGCAGTCCATCTGTGAGCGAGGGTTTCCTATTGTGTGTATGAAAACTTGGGAACTCCACATATCTGATGAGCTTGTAGTGTACATGAAAGATGACAATGAACATCTAAGGAAGGCAGTTGAATGATCATTATGACAACCCAAATAATAACCAGGTCATTAGCCTTTGCAACAAACTGAGAAAGAATGTGACATCTTAATGTTTGTTTGTTTGCCTTCTATTCAAACAATTAGAATTTTGCAGCTTGCAAGACCATTCTGATCTTGATGTGGTGGGGTTTGCAGAGGTGTCAAAGGCAGAAGGCAGGGTAGCACAGACAACCAACATGGTTCTGGGTGGTACAGTGTCTGAGGATACCCCAGATGAGTGGAATATTATAGATCAGAAGGTCCACTTCTTCACTGGAGTACCATTTGCAGATCCATGATCCTGTGTGATAATGAATTTCTGTGCAACCTGTTCTTGATCTCTTGCATGGCCCCATTCACCTATATTTGATTTTAATGCAAATGAGATACCTAAAATGAGAGAACAAGTAGCAACATGGTTTGAACTGAAATGCAATTCTTGGGTATTGGATTTTGGCAGGTGAATGTGTATCCAATGGTCCGAGGCTTCACAGCCATTGGCATCGGAGGGGATGACTTTGTGCAGGCTATGGTTGGGGCAGTGGAGTCTGTCATTGAAACTCAAATTCCAGAGGTATAGATGCCTGATAAAAAAATTGACACTCTACTTGATTGCAGGAACTGGATCAGCACTTTCCCAGAGACCCTTTTTGATAAGGGTACATGGGGCTTTGATACACTAATCACATGCAACAATGAACAGAATCCTTTCTTGGCCCTATTTTTGTCCTACAGGATATGTGGTTTCCAGCAATCTGTTCTAAAGTATGGTGGTTGATGCATGAGTGTCAAGCTTGGAATTACTGAGTAGCGATAGGTAACAGTCCATTTCTGTTGTTTTCAGGGAGGAGTGAGCCAGAAGCTATCAGCTCGGGGCAAGTATGTGTCTGTCAAGATTGGCCCAGTTACTGTCAACTCCAGTGATCAGGTGTGTCCCTCTCCATTCTGAACACCATCTGATTACTCATTGTCAGGGATATGCATTGACTTCCAGTCTATGTATGATATGCTGTTGGTATAACAGTTGGCAGAAAAGCCTATTCACAAAACCTCATGCAGGGTCTCTTGGTTGGTAACTTAAAAATTGACACTGTTATGTGCAGGTCCGTGCAGTATATGATGCAATGAAGAGGGATGTACGAATGAAGTACTTCTTGTAGGTCTTGTGTGTTCTTCCTCTTTCTTAAATGAGTTGCTGCCCCCACCGGTTACACACACTAATTGCATGCAGCAGAAAGCATTCATTTTGCCTCAATGGGCAGGAGAGATGTATTTGGTGTGGGCCTATCAGCATCTACAGCAATCTAGGATTACAATTTGGCAAGTGATGTGATGGCCCTCATTGGGGTGTGTATGATATCTTCCAAAGTACATAGAAAGCAATGTCAGTGCTCCTACATTTTGGGTTTCTCTGGGTTCCTCTACAATGGCCAGTTAAAGTTTCAGGCAAGAATTCCAGGGTCGCCTTTGAGTGCAGTCCAAATATGCTATGCCTGGCACTTTCTCTGAACACTTTTGAGCTTTCTGTAACTGCTGTAGTGTCTTTGTCCATGATCAGGAGATTGTGCCGTCACACTGATGTGAGGGTGCAATATAGCCTGTGAGTTGTGATCAGGAAGTTCCACATTTTCCAACAGCTTAAAGTTTTGAGCTTGGCAGTGCTCAGGTATATGGACTAATTTTTTTGCTTCATTATTTTCAGCTTTAGGCTTTCAATAGCACCTTGATTGCAATGACACAGGTTTTGAAACTCCTCTAATTTAAATGTTTCAAACCCACCCTCTAGTTCATGGCTGAAATTGTATATTGTTACTTGAGTCTTCCCATAGATTCCAGAAATGCATCAGAAGCCCGGGACACAGACTGTTGTATGATTGCTTGCCCACAATTACCAGCAGATTATTACATTGACACCCACTGTTGGGAGCTGATAATGCAATGGTGAGCGATGGCAGCAAGTCATGGCCATTGGTGACAAAAGCAATGATCTGACACTTTGTGAGTAACACTCACAAAGTGTATGATCACACTAGTTTGTGAGTAACACTGATATGATCACACTCATTCTTGTTATTTTTGTTTTGGTTTTGCTGAAACCGACAGAACAGTTAATTTGAAGTAACTTTGTGGAATTTTCTCTGCAATCTCCTAGACAGGTTGGTGAAAGCTTTTTGAAGAGTAGGGTGTCCCCTGAGCATTTTGATTGTGCCTTCTTAGGCTCAGTACCCAATGTCACTGGGTTATCATCAAAAGTCTACCAGTCACGATCTCTAATGTTTCAAAACTGTATGAAGGCATGCTGGAAAACAAAGTACCAATGGCAGTGCAGAGAATGCATGTTCCAGGCTTTTTAGCTGCCCAGGATTTCTAGTAGGATTTGAGTATTGATCTCCTGTATGTGGCCCAACATTTCTTTGAGGAGCTGAGTCAATCCTCTTTGTCAAAGTTCATTGTGAAATTCCTCTGATCTGACTTAATCCTTTGCTCTAAACCAATAATGAAACTCAAGATCATTGCTGGTGCAGTTAGTTCTAACAATGAATGTTATCTCTTAAATTTTTGAGTGTCAATGAAGCCCAATTTCCATTATACTCAATTTGCATAATTTTACACTATACCACTTGCTGTATGTACATCTGTCCACTGAGTGCATTCTTTCTCCAAGGTTCTATAATGGAACCAGAATGTCATGGAGTTGCATGACGTTGACTGTGTACGGTGCAGGGTATGTTGATGGACTCCAGTTTTGATGAATGCATTAGCATGAAGTCTACCTTTTTGCTGCAAAAACTTCACACATCTGGAAAGAGGTGAAGAACATGTACAGGACTTATGACTACGGTGTCTCCTTCCACTCAGAGGAAGAGACTGTCAGGTGAAGACCACTTAAAAGGAAAACCCAATGCAACAAGATCTAAAGGAAGGAAGTGGAAAAGGCAAGACTTGCACTCTGCCTGATCAAATCCTTGATCATTCCATATATTAAGCCAAATTCTACCTGCACTGAACCAAGTACCATTACATTTGTATTACAAGCATTGATGATGCTGACCATCCTGAGATGAAACCTATTTCACTGTCAAGTAGTTCTACAATGTGGCCACACTGCAATGTGAGCTCTAACCCAAAACTAGTTCTCCTCTCTGAGAAGCTACACAGCTGAGATTGACAAAAACCCAAACTTCTTCATCTCTCTAAGAACTTCTCTTTCTAAGAAGCTCCCAGAGCTGAGATTGAGAGAGCATGTTTATACAAGGGGGGGGTACAATGGCAAACAGTGTGGTACCAGTATGCCAGCCCGGCCCCATGGCCAGGGGAGATTGACAGCCCAAAAACAAACTGAACAAAAGGCATGTCATAACCTCCCATGATCAAAGGGTCAAAAGAAGGCTGTGCCAAAGTCTAGCCATATTACCCTGAAAATTTGTCAGCAGTGTTTACAACACAAATTCTGTCTTAAGTTTTTGATCTTCAGCAAGGGTGACCACTGCCATCAATGTGCACCAGAAAAACTTCATACAAAAATACCACAGTCTATCCAGTCTCTGGATCCAGACTTCTGATAAACTCTACCTGGTGCATCATCATCATCATCATCATCTTCTTCTTGTTCTTCTTCTTCACAGATGTGTGAGAGACAAGAAACACTATTTGATGATGATCCCTGTAGCATTTGATCTAAAATCCCCATGTTTCATACAGTATGGCAGGAAGAAGGAAAATTCAGTTTTTCTTCTGGTTCTGGTTTACACCAACCTGGGTCCATTGATGTCCTTTCAAGTCTTTGTGCACCAATGATGATCTTCCCAAGCTCTAGCTTTTGCCAAAAACAGACACAGACTGAGCTCCAAAAGTGGGTACAAACACAGGAAACCCATCATGAGCATCAACAACATCCTCCTGTTCCCATGGTTGATTCTAATGGGAGGGAGCCGTGGTCTTTCTTTGGACCCTTGGAAGGAAGGAAGAAAGGAAGATGATGATTGACGCTCAAAATTGATGAAGAAGATCAGGTCTCTGTAGCCCGTGGTGAGGTCAAGGGGAAGAGGCTGAGGAGCTCAGGTTGTGGCCGAGTGGGATCAAAGGAAGATGGAGATGGATGTAGGAAGAAGTGAGGAGTGGCATGTCTTTCTCTCTCAGTTCCTTCTTGCAGATGATTTTGGGTGCGTGGTTTCAGTCCTGTGTAGCAGCAGCTCTCGTATGTGGTGGTAGGAGTTCTTGGACCATGACATGCTTTCTCGGAGACATCCTGCATGGAGAGTGGAGTGAGGACAGGAGGAGGGCTACAAGATGCAGCAAGAGAGGAGGGAGAGGAGGATGAGGAGAACTTCTTCTGGTTGGAAGGAGATACTAGCTCTGCTGCTGAAGAAGCCGAGAAGGCAGCATAGTTGGCGGCAGCTTCTCGTTTGAAAACTGTGGCAGTGCCCAATCCGGGCTTGATTTCCAGCTTCCTGATGTTGGATTGTCTTCTCTCGTGCAGCTTGAAGGAAGGTCTGCGAGCAGACAAGGAGTCGATTGCAGGCTTAGAAGAGATGAGGAGACCACCTCCAAACGTGTTGCTGCTGTTGTTGTTATCAAGCTGCTGCTTGTGAGATCCAGCAGGGCTCGACGACTCTAGCAGCTGCGCGCCGCCGCCGCTAGTCCTGGCAGCTTGCCTGGACGGTACAGTGATAGGCAGCTTCTTCTCCAAGTCGGAATCCGAGGCGCCCGTTAGCTTCTGTACCAGCTCCCTGAAGCTGGAAGTATCGGCTTGCACAAAAGTAGTCGGGGATGCAAACTCTGCTTTTTCTCGAGGACTTGAGGGAACGGATCCCGACGCAGCCCCCGCGCAAGTCTGGTTCCGTAGCTGTACCGCTCGCGTCGGGGATAAGAGAGTCGTCGACGACCCATAACCAGCGACCTTGGTGGTGCTGCTGGTGGTCACCGCTGCTGCTGAAGAAGCCGCCCTTGATCCCCCCAGCTTCCGTCTCTTGGCGACCTCGTCCACGGACGACGAAGCCGAGTCGCTTCCGCTGGTCTCTCTAGACGACGGAGTGTGAAGATGGGGCGGCGACCTGCTGGGAGGTGTGGGTGGACAAATGACGGTCCCAGATGCCTTGATCATGTCTTGCGACGACGACGCTGGTAGCACGGGTTGGAAAGCCAAGCCTGAGCCGCCGGGGTTGCAGCTTTTCGACAGCTTCTCGATCTTCACAACATTCTCAAGATTCGTGTTTTGTGCAGGCGTCGCAAATCCAAGCAGCGCCAGCGTTGTTGCGTAAGTGAGGCTCTTGGAACTGGGCTGTGAGATGGGTGCACAGAGACGAGGAGAAGAAGACCCTGCTGCTGCTGCCGCCGCTGCATGACCATGACTCTCCATTCTCCTATCGCATACTCTCCTATCACCCCTAGATCTCCGTACCAACCACAAACACTTCTTCTTCTTCTATTCACCTCTAGATCTCAGCTTGGTGAGCAACGGGAATAGTGCAGCCCGTTCGCATCCCTTACTCACAGAAGATCTGTGCACCCGCCCCACCCCACCCTCTCCTCGCACTTCTCTTCTTCTCAAACTCTTGCAACCCACGTCCACGGAGCTTCTTCTTTATGCATGAAACCGGTGCAGCTCCAAGTCCTCCTTCTTAGCATGGATTTCTTGGATTTCTCTCTCGCAAAAAACACGGAAGAAAGAAGAGGAAGAAAAAAACAGGAAAAACAACAGACCCAGAGCAACAGACGATCAAATCCTGCAAAATCAAAGCGGACTTCAGCAGTTTCTCTCCCTCTTTTTTTTTATAAAAGAACAAAATTGATCGCTTGCGAAGCAGACGAGCCTGATTTTCTCGACTGCGGCTACAAGTGAAAGTGGATTGGGAAGCGCAAGAGACTCAAGAGCAGAGAAGCCCAGTGGGGCACAAAGGAAGGGGAAAGAACGCGGGGTTGGAGGCGAAGGGGCGACCGGGCGGGCCACTCGCGGAAAACTGGAGTCTGACCTGCCTTTTTCTTGCCAAATTTAGCGAGTTGGCTAAAACAAGTTCAAAATGGCTAAAAATATATGTATTTTTTTGGTTTTCTATTCAACAAATATTTACATTAAAAAAATAAAGCCAGATTTCTCTGTTGAGTTCTAGCATGTGGCCAAAACTTTGAAGGAACCTTAAATTTTTTTACTTTAATTCCCTGTTTATAGCCAAATTTGACTAAACCCTATTATGAATGATTGCCAGTTCAGCTACATCACAAACATGGAAAAACAAAAACAAAATAAAATCTGGGTCTGACATCAGGCCTAGGTATGACATCAGGCCCTTTGACTAAAGTTTTTTTTCTTCTATTTTCAGTGATAGGGAAAAAAATTCACACACTAATTAAAAGGGTTACTTACTTGTTACTGGGTACTAGGTAGGGGTTTTGCATGGTTTCCAAATCCCAAAAATAAACCATTGCCAAGTCAAAACTTAAAAGTAATAAGATGACACTTATTGGTGGAGGAGGTCGCATGAGGAAATTCATTGTTTGGACTCTAGCATTCAGAAACTGGAAATCACCCTATTAGGAAGGGGTACCATTGGCCTAGGGTTTGAAAATATAAATTCCATGCAGCCAATAACAAGAAGGCTCAGTCTGCACTTTGGGGGGGGGTTTATCTCACTCTTTTCACCATCACATTTATAAGAACACGAAAGAGAAATGAACATAATTTGGTTGAATTCAATTCAAAATTGATTGTTTTCAATTTAAATTCAATTGAGAATTTAATTGAATCTAAACTCAATTAAATTTGGATAGATTGAAATTGAAATGGAACTGAATTCAGCTCAAGTTGCATTTGAATGGAACTTAAATTTCACAAAATTAAAAATCATTTTTTTCATCATTCATTGTCACTAAGAGTGTGCAACAGCACAGACCCCAAGTCAACAAGTATAAATTAAAAATATCTCAACTTTACATGTACTAAGTTAATATGTTGAAATGGACATATTTGTCTAACATTGGTTTGAACATTCGAATTAGTGTTGGCTGATTCTTTAGTTTTTTTTAAAAAAAATAGAATCTCTAGTCTTAGTTGTGACATTATTTATTTGGGCTCTGTGCTGCTATGCACTACCATTGATGATGAAATGACAAAAAAAAGGGGTGGGGGGTTTATATTTGAAAACTTTGTTATTTTCATATATGTGTAGGATTCAAATTGTACAAAATATCGTTCAATTATCATCCAAGGGGAGATTTAATTAGTCATCCTTGTTTTTAATTCATTGAAATTTTGGAAACAATTAGGGTGGATAAACATTAAATGAGCTAAGCAAGTGGGGATTGAATCTTTGAATTAGGTATTTAAGGGTGAAGTTTTTATTGGAAATTAGCTTAATCTCAAAGAAAAAAAAAACATGTTAATCTCTTGAAATAATCTCAACATATTAAAATGAAATAACACATATTTACATTTGTATGACATTACATGTAAACATGTGTATGAAATTGGAAAGACACAAAGATTGAATTTTTTTTTTGAAAATACACAAAGATTTCAAAAAACATTGATAAACAAAAAAAGTTTATCTTTCAATATCTAGGATCTATAATGACATTTTGAAATATTACAACTTGTAAAATGTTTATTTTCTTAAAATTCCGGTTTGAAATCGACCTCTAAGAAATTTGCAGTTTAGAATTGTTTTTTTGTATGACCTACGACTATAACCCATCCCACCTAACCCAGCTCTAATGAAATCATCATCACTGAAATTTATTGATCAGGTTTTCTCAGTGCAAGTTTGAGCTTGATTCTTCATAGCTTCTATTTTGACACAAATTTTCAAATTCAAGAAACTTTAGGGCCAATTTGAAAACAGTGTCCATTATGTATACCTACACAATTACACACTCTCAAGACTAATTATTGCATAGATATAAAGATTTACACAGAAAGTCTATCCTACTTGTCAACTTTTCAGGAGAAAACAAAGGAAAAAAAACCCTTGTTTTACTCAAAGAACTTGAACCTGTGTTCAATTTGTTTTTTCCCTCAAGGATATAGGTTCTGTTCCAGTTCTAACAAATGGCTAGTTTCACTTGCAAGGTGGCTATTCCAACCCTGTGGGCTGGTGTCTTAATGCCTCTTCCTCACCTAAAGACCTTTTTTTAGTGTGATGAGTCCTGAATTGACAAACAAGCTTAAGATATTTTCCTTCCTTCTGTTTCTAGCTACCTAATAATAAGGAAGGGCAGGAGATACCTAAAACTGGAAGAAAGCTGGGCCATGATGATGATATTATTTTAAAATTTTAGGGGAAAATGAAAAGGCTATAAATAACAGTGACAAAAATGGGCATGTTTACAGATTTCACAGAGTTTCCAGGCTCTTATGATCTGCTTGACTTGGACCAACAAGTGGTGAGTTTGACGAAGTCCCGGAATATAATAATAAAGAAGTAATAGTCATGTCATCATGTGACAACAACAACAATAAAAAGCATCTTGAAGTTCTCTATCTCTTTTGTAATGGAGATGATGAATCACAGAGACTAGAGTTGAAAGTTTAAACAAACAAACAAACAAACAAGCAACCTGGACTGAAAACTAACCTTAGAAAATTAGATAAAAGATCTGTCAGAAATTTCCTAGTGTATTTGGACAACTTGTTGTAAAGAAAGAAATAAATGAAAAACACCCAGGGAAAGAACAAGAGAAGGAAAAAGAAAGAATCAAAGTCCAAACAAAAGATCACACCCCAAAGTGCAGACCACACAATGGGGAGCCCTAAGAGCAGAAATCACAAACTTAGGACCTAAACCCATCACCCGTAACGCGAAACAAGTCATGCAAGGAGATGGGTGAAAAAATTGAAAGCACAACAAGCTTAGAAGAGGTCTTTTTTATTGTCACAACTACACGATGCAGGATAGCGGTGGCTTGAACTTTTTGAAGAGTCATTGACACTTTCTGCCCATAAAATGAATGAATAATCAAAAGAGGAGGACCCCAAAGCTTTTTGCCGACCATGTCATGTTGCCACATTGATGCAGACTGCTGTAAACATCCAAATATCTTTACTTGAGAAGGATAAAATCATTTTAAGGGTGTCTATAGCAACAATGACTATATGTGCCAAAGTACAAATACCAAAGTGTTATTGGTGGTGTTACATATAATCTTTTCACCTAAGCAGAGTGAGCCTCACTAGAAATTTTCCGAGAAATTCTTTTGCTATTTTGCACCTTGTAAATTCAGCCTCTTCAATGAAGAATTTTATTTTTTTTGTCGTGTAATGCTCTAGAGCTCAGGTGTTAATTAACACTTCACGAGCAAATTTCAGGGGAAATTTTTTTGGAGTTGCACATTGTAAATTTGGTGTCTTTGGTGCAAGAAAAGTTCTGTCCGATCTTTATGTTGGGTAATGCCCTAGGCCACGAGAAAATTTCAGGGGAAATTCTTTGGTGTTGCACTTTGTGAAATTGGGCCTGTTTGTTGAGGAAAATTTCTGTCGGATCTTTTATGCTGGGTATTGTCGTAGACTCCAGGCTTTTAATTAGCCGTACACTTTTTAAGCATGAGGCAGGTTAAGGTTAATAACAAATGTCAAGTACAGCATCGATAAAACGCCACTAATATGGATGTACAGTGACCTGGTACACGCAAAAGGCTACTTAAAAGACCACTCAGATGGAGCCCACTAGCACCTTACTTTTTATTTTCTAGAACCGACCGGAACTACATGGCCTTTGTATACGTGGCACATTTCTTACAGGATTGTCTTCCTTTTGACCTGGTTTTGATGCCGACGGTGCCGGGCCCGGTGAGTTGACCTGTTTTTTCGCGCCCGGCCTACCCTCTCCCCCCCCCATCCCCCCCTTTCCCCCCCCCCCCCCCCCCCCCCCCCAGCCCCAGCCCGCACACCTGGTCTGCCAGCCAGGAGCCGTCAGGCTGGTAG
>Ga0116231_10008030_pt1 | contig 18800 bp, 19 predicted proteins | sample S1TSphgellanicum_2_FD_89695 | JGI IMG/M metagenome (GOLD analysis project Ga0116231, IMG submission 89695) | Host-associated microbial communities from peat moss isolated from Minnesota, USA - S1T2_Fd - Sphagnum magellanicum MG | ecosystem: Host-associated > Plants > Peat moss > Unclassified...
AAAATCCAAAGTTCAAATATTAATTTTGAGATTCATTATATGAACAATATACATACGTATGCATATATATAATTTTAGTACATACATTAAAATACACACGTATGTCATTGTAGAATACCTTTAAGATGTAACTAATTTGGTGACTACTTCAACTAATGGGACATATCAACCTATTAATGGATGAAAATGAATGTAAAATCAATCCAACCAATAGGATGAAAATTTTAATAGTTGCATCATAGTTGTGAGAATGACCAAAATAGTTGAAATTTGGTTTTGTAGTTGCAAATGTTCCCAAATCCAGTCGCAAACAACTACAAATCGCATGTAAATGGAGTGGTTACATTTTGACTAATTTCTACTAGTGTAATAGATTCAGAAAACACAAACCCAGATAAAAGGGCCATCCACATCCATGGAAGGATGGAACACAACCTAGCCAAATATGCCAAATATTACTACTATGGAAACACAAAAATATTAAGTAGTGAATTCATAAGAAAAAATTGATTATAGTAAAAGAGATTTTTCTAAACATTGGTAAGTAGATGCTAAAAACAAGTTATACTTTAATCTTGGGACAATTACTTCAAATAACTCATGAGTTAAAAATGTATATTTGGTAAAAGCTAAAACTAGAGAAAACTCAAAATCTAAGTAGAATAACCATAGATAAACAAGTTAATTCTTCAATACCAGATGTAGGGATAGTTATTGTAGATAATCACATGGTTACCCAAGTATAGATCAAGAAGAATACAATAGAAGATGTGTTGCTAGATGGAGGTTTTGGAGTTAATATCATCATAGAACAATTGAGATTAAAGTTGGGGCTTCCTATTAAAAATATTATTCATTTCTAATCCCCAAAGTTGATGAATGTGATTTACATTCATCAAAAGGATGAATAATATTCACATCCTTAATAGTTAGAGTTAGGGCTTTATGTTGGTGGTAGGGTTTAGAAGTTGTGTGAACTTTGGGGTTAAGTGGTAGCTACAGTTTGGAGGTGGTGGCTACATTAGGGTTAGGTATTGTAGTTGGCACAAATTTCCGGTGTGTTTTAAGAAGACTATATGTAGGTGCTATAATTAGCACAAGGTGGGATAGGTATTATTATGCAATTATTATAGTTGGAGCATTTTTTCTAATGTGTATGAAGAAGATTATATGCAGGTATGCTATTGGACCCAATGTCTTTTTTAATGTAAGGGAGGCTATATATGTAGGTATTGTCATTGGACCCATTATCTAGTGTGGGTTAGGGAAGTTATATGTAGGTATTACAATAATGCTTATATGGCCCCACATGTAAGTATTACATTTGAAAGGGGTCTTTTAGTTTAAGAGCAAGTTTATGTGACCACTATTATTTTCAACATGGCCTTGTATGTAAGTATTGCATTGGGGGGGGGAAGGGGTGGTTGCATTTTGTTAAAGTAAGCTTATGTGGATATTGGTATTCTTTGCATGGCTATGCGTGAGTGGTAGTTATTATAAATGCATTGGCTTTTATTAATGTTTGTTTTTTTATGGTTGAGTTGTCATTTGTGCATGTGGGATTGAGTAAAAAATAACACGATTCTATCTACAATGTTGTGAAGGTTTTACAAACACACATACACATTGTCAATTGTGATTTCCAATAGATTGCAAATTTTGGTCAAATTGTTTGACCATGCATAGGGAGGCAACTCCTGCCACCACCTCACACATCTTATTGAATGGGATTGCATTCTTGTCACCATCCCACATATCTTCTTGAAAGGAACTATTCACCTTCATCCAAAATTCATCCTAGATTATTTTACAATAATGACATCATTGTTGTCATTTTCTTATCAATTTTCCATTTGCAGTAGTAGTAATAGATCTCTAGTTAAAATTGTAAACATTTTCAACCTTGACTATATATATATATATATATATATTCATGATGATGTTAGTTTATGCTTGCATTCCATTTCTTACTCTTTTTATAACAATAGTGGTGTTGTGATTTCTGAAGTTTTTCTGATCTCAATTCTGTAACTTTGCATGGTTTTTTTGTGCTTGAGTATTTTGCACATCTTCTATTGTTTTGGTTCAATGCTATTTCTCTAGAGTTGTTTCCTAATTAACTAGGTTAACACTACAAAAAAGTTAAATGTATTATAAGAAGATTAACAAGTCAGAATGTACATGGAGGAACGATGCTATGTATTTGCCATTGTCCATGATCACAATCTATAAGGTATAACCTTATGTAGGTCTTGTAATACCCCAAAACTTTTTCATGATTCATGTTTGGGTATTATAGATTAATACAAGATTTGAAATGACATGTTAGAATTCAACAAAACTAGACGATTGTATTGTGCATGTCCATATTGTGATAGTTTTTTTAAAAAAGGAAATTTTTTTTTAACACCCATAAATGGCATATATAATCCTAGCCATTTAAAATGAAACAATAACCCCAAAGTGCATTACCCATCACAAATGTTTTTGGAAAGGTATTACAAATTTTTATGCATTACTTGCACATGGGTGCTAATTGAAAACACCCATGTCTTGGTCCCTTAGTCACATTCACTCCCAAAGAATACATGCATGTATTACAAAATATATTGAAAAATTCAGACATGGGCCTTGTAAAAAATGTCATATATTGATTGAAGCCCCCCTTTAAATGAATATTCCTTCCAAAAATGCAATACCCACATACAAGGTTAGGTGAATATGAAAATCAAAGGTGGCCATGTCACATTTTATGGTTGAATGTGACTATTGTAAAAAGAAAAAAATTTAGTGTGGGTTTTGTGAATTGAATGTGGCTATTATTGTAGGAAAAAATCCAATGGGTTTTCTGAGCTATATGTTGATATTGCATTTAAAGAACAAAAAATAGTTGTGGGTTTTGCGAGACCTATGTAGGTATTGCATTTAAAGAGGAGAAAATCTAGTATGAGTATTGTGAGCCCTATGTAAGTATTGCATTTGAAGAGGAAAAATCCAATGTGGGTTTTATGAACCTTATGCAAACATTACATTTGAAAATGAAAAATCTAGTGCAGGTTTTGTGAGCCCCATGCATGTATTGCATTTGAAGAAGAAAAATCTAATTTGGGTTTTGTGAGCCTTGTGTGTTTTGCATTTGAAGAGGGAAAATCTAGTGTGAGTTTTGTGACTTTTATGCATGTATCACAAAATGAACAATCCATGTTGGATTTAATGGAGCCACATGCAAGTATTGTAGTTTGAAGGTTTTCAATCGAATGTGGGTTTTTGTGACCTTAATGTGGGTATTATGAATGAGATTTTAAGTCTGATGTCTAATAAATACATAAAATGTGGGTATTACAACTTTTATATTGGCGTTTTTCTATGTTTATGGAAATATCATGGAGTCATTATTTTACATATATATAATTTCAATTGGTTGATTAAGGTATTACATCACAAGACATGGTTACAAATTAACATGATGAATAGGACATGTAAAGCATTATATTGATAGTTGCTAAAAATTTCATAGTCAATTGTTGCATACATTCTTACTATACAATGCATTATTATCTTTGTACACAAAAATCAAGTGGAAAATGTATTAATCCATGTAAATCTGTTAAAAAATGTTCAAAGATGTACTAAAATGCAAAAAATCTTATTTGTTTGTAGGTCAAACATCATCATCATTGAAACCATGGACTTGGTGATAAGCTTTTATCATTTTAATTGCCTTTGTTGCATGCATGATGGTGTGTATGGTGGTGCTAAATGGTGAAACTAATTACGTAATGTTTTGTGGTCCCGTGCAACCTAAATTGTAATTACGAGGGCAATTAATAAGATTTTTATGTTATTCCTAAACTTTCAACACAAACTACTTTAATAGAAAGGTTTGAACACATATTGCTCATGGACCATTTCCAATGCATGCTAATTGAGGATAATTTGCATCCCTTTGAATCACATGGTTTTGTTGAATTCTTTATCGCCTACCACTTTTGTTTTTTTCACATAATTAAATTTGCATTGAATGATTACATCACCAAGGTCTTCATCCTTCTCCATTTGTGAGAATGCATTCTTTGGAATGTTTCCCACATTCGAAGTTGAAATCTCCAAAATCTTCAACAATTGTTCATAATCAAATTTCACTTGTAAAAGTTCTTTCACCTCAGGTTGTTTTTTCACAATTTCTTTGAACTAATCTCACTCCATTGTAGCTTTTGTTCTCACTTTCACCAATGTTTTTGGTCATTCCATCATAAGATGGCCATGGAATCACTTAGAATCCTTGCATTCATGGATTGACAGTTATGAAATTGAAGACATTTTACGACTTGAAGGGCACCTAGATTGTCCTTCTTGGTAATGAGATCATGCAACTTTTTTTAGGTGCATAGTCAACAACCATTAATAACATATTATCTCTCATTGCATTTTTCAACCTTGCAATGCCAGTTTGAGCCTTCCTTGACCCACTCAATGTTTTTCTTCAAATTTGAAAAAGGGGAAAGACTTTTTAGAGTAATAATGCATGGGTTGGTTGGAGGGATTTTAAAAACTTCTTCACATGCCTCACATGAGCCATTAGCCCTTCCCACCTTGTTGTGGACATGAAATTCTTAATAACTATAAATGCAAAAGACATAAATACTTCAATGTTTAAACTATGTAGGTATTGCATTCATGAGAGGAGTCATGTCACAAGCCTAAACCATTATAGGTTTTAAACCAAAGGAAAAAAATCACAAACAAATCCCACCCTTTTTCATCCCAAAATGGCACGACCAACCTCATCCACCAACAGGTGCATTGGAGGGTGCTAGGTCACAGTGCCCAGAATATCTCATTTCATATAGGTTACTTAAATAGGGTTATTTGGTGTAAGATTTGCTATCCTGACAATTTTGTATAAGGTGTGACGGGCTGTAGTTTCTTGGTCGAGATTTTTCTCGGGGGTTAGGTGCTGTAAAAAACTGTTGGCCTCAAATTCTACCTTGGGTAAGTGGCACACTCCCAAAGCTCCAGACCAAGCTCACCGGCCCTTGGAGGGCATACTCCCAAAATTTGGATCCGAGCAAAGTGCCTGACTTATTTCTGGAAAGGCTCACTCTCTTAGCACCTCACCATACACTTCTGAACAAAAGAAAGACGATTACCCAAACCTTTCCATGGAGATGAGGCTTTTCTAGCTTTTTCAAAAAGCCCAAGCCTCATAAGTACAGTGCATCTCCATGATATCCACTCACTGTTTTGGCCTCATTTTCCACGAAATTCACCCACCAACTATTCTAACCTTATTTAGGCTGCTGACAAGATTGGGAGTAAATGCCAGGGGCCAAATATTGCACTTGTGGCTTGTTTTGGTCCACCTCTTGATTCCTAGAAAGGTGTGTATCCTACTCTATATCGATCCCCCTTCTTCATTTTCTTCTTTTTGTAGTAGTGGTAGGGTAAACCTTACAGGTCATTGCCACTAAGCCACAAAGGTTTGCTCCTCCACACATCCCCCCACACCTCCTCCCCTCCTCCTCTTTACTTGACTTTGATTCTTCTTCTTCTTCTTCTTCTTCTTCATTTTCCCCTAGAATCCTTGACATCATCTTGCACTCGGGTTAATTGGGTGGTGGGTTTTTTCTGCTGCAGATTTCTTCTGTAAGTTGGAAGTTTTGTTATTGGAATTGGTGGATTTGTTGGAAGTTTTGTTGTTTGAAGTGTTGTTGTAGAAGTGGTGGAAGCGTTGATGGATGGGTTTTGAGTGGATGTGAGGAGGGAATTTTCTTTTTGGGGACTGTTGTTTTGGAAGAGGAAGGACGGGTGGTGGTGATGGCAGCAGCACTGTGTTTTTCTTCAGTATCTCCTCTCTCCTCTTCTAATGGGTTAGTATTAGGTCAAGGAATTGTCTGTGAGAAGCAATCTGCAAATACAACAAGAATGAGAAGCCAAAACATTGTAATCAGGTGCTCCAAGGCTGAGGGACCCCTTAGAAGGCCTAGTGCACCTGTTGCTGCACCTTCTGTGATCACTTCTGCTCCCCCTCCAGCAACTCCACCACCACCACCAGCTCCTCAATCTCCAGCTTCTTCAGCTTCAGTCCCAGCAGCAGCAGCAGCCCTGGTCAGCTCCAGCAAGTCATCAAGCTTGAGTATTGAGTATCAGAGGCAGAGGGCCAAGGAAATGCAAGACTATTTCTTGGACAAGAAATTCGAGGACCAGATTCGAGCTGGAAGACTTTTCGGATGGACACAAAAGAATGAAATTGGCAATGGCAGGTTCAAGTTTTCCCTCTTAATATCACAAGATTCTTCTTTTTCTCAAATGCACTCCCCAACTCCTCTCTTTCAATTTGAATTGTGAACCCTTCCTTCTGAAGCTCAAATTCTTGAATGCAAATTTGAAATTCTTGAATGTGAATTCAAAATTCTTAACACAAAATTGAAATTCTTGAATGGGAATTTGAAATTCTTGAAGAGGAATCTGGATTTTGAATTTGGAGATTGGTGACTGCAAGACAAGGATTTTACTTTCTGGATTGGTGACTATAGTTACCCATTTCTTCAAGCAAAAAGTTCATCAAAGAAAGGTATATGAGAGAATGGGCTTGCCATGCATGCCTTCTTTCATTACCTTGAATCGATCTGCTGTTGTTACATATGGCCTGCAGAAACAGATTGCCCAGTTTCCCATTGTGTATGTGCCTTTCCCATGTGTTACAATGGAGCTCTCACTTTATCTGTGATCATTCATTGCTGTGGTTTTTGTGGGGGGGAAGTTTCAGGTGGGCAATGTTTGGAATTGCAGTTGGGTTGCTTACAGAATATGCAACGGGCTCCAGTTTTGTCGAGCAGCTCAAAATCATCATTTCCAACCTGGGCATTGCGGATCTTGACTGACATTTGCATCAGGGTTCTAACTTTGCTCAGCACCTCAACAATCATGATTTCCAACTTGGGCATTTGGCAATCTCAACCAACTTTTGTAAAACAGGGTTCCAACTTTGTTGAGCAGCTTAAAATTATCATTTCCATTCCAGTCATTGCAGATCTCAACTGACTTGTTGTAAAACAGCCCCAATTGTATTTGATTTCTCCTTTCAGATTTTTTTTTCCCCCTGTAAACTCTTGTATAGTGAGTGGTTAGATCCCATTTCACTTTGACAGTCAGAGAGCTTTTGCTTCTGGTTTCCTGCTTTTAAATCTAGAGAGTTGTAACTGTTATTGGTTCTTGCTTCCCACCTACTTCAATGTATGTATCAAGAGAGCTTGCAAACACAGTTTTGTTTGTTCACACAACTGCTATTGTGGTGTAAAATTCATCTTGGTTACTGCAAAAAAAATCCTATCGAATTTTTTCTACCTGTAGCGTCTGTAAATTTTTTTTCGGGTTATTGCACGGGGTCATCTACTGTTTTGTTTATCACTTCTGGGCAGTACTTTCTAGACAAGTTGCACACATGCTAGAGACTTCATAATGGTGGTCTGGAAAGCCCTCCTGACCTGATCTGCTGCATAGTACATAGCAACCTGGCATTTTCTTCCAAAGCCAACATGGAATTTGATTAGCAAACCATTTGGCAACAGAACAACAATAGCAATCAATCTGAGTGTTATCTCTGCAGAGCTAGTGCCTGTTTGGAACACATGGATTCTGGCTTTAGTCTGTATGTACAAAAGAAGTGGACAGACAACACAGGGGGGTGTTGGATTCTTAAATGGTGAAGAAGGTACAAATCAACTCACTGAATTCCACTGTTTACATAGTATCAATAGATAGAAGCATGAAACATAATAGGTTTTAAGAAACATTGTACCCTAGTCAATTGCAATGGCAAAGTTTTTTCTTCATGCAATGAACACCCCAACCCACTTTTCGAGGTAGAGACTTCCCATTTGAATGTTATTCACCTAGTGATAGGAGGGACACAGAGAGTATATCACATGGTCACAGAAGGCTGGAGGCACAACAACACCCATGAGTGCATCAGCACTGGCCGTAGCACCTGGGTTTTGGTCAAGGAGGCTTGATTTGTGAACCATTTATACACTCATACGTAAAACAAAATATTTGATGTCTCACTTTGTAACTCATTTCTGAAGTACCTTCACTTCTTTCAGAGCTAATCTTGTGACAGTGCGGAGAAGCTATGATATATGTGGGCACAAACTGAAACTCAAACTTTGTGATAATTCACCGTTTGGTGTGGGAAGCATGATGACAACATAGCAGCCACTTGCCATCTCGCTTCTCAAAAATGTTGGTGGCTACCTGGTCAACCATCCACGAAAAAAATTTCAGTCCAACAATGTTTTAAGTCTGCATCAAACAGCCATCATTGATAGGACATATATATATATAAGATTGCACAGAAATCTCCACAACAAACATTTGAAAGGAACATGACAACAAGTGCAGTCATGACCTTGTGAGAGTCACTCACACAAAGTGTCAGACCATCAGCTTCATCACAAATAGTCGTGACAAGCTGCCATGACAATCCACTTGCTTCATCAGCTCTCAAAAGTGGGTCTGTAGATAAGTACATGGTAATCAGCTCAAAACTCTGGGCAAACATAATACAAAACATTATGTTTTAGTGTAAGTTGATGAGAACACACTGTCATGTGTCTCATCACTGTATCAAGATGGAAGCAAATGGTATTGATGCTGCTCAAAAAATGAATGTAAGCAAAACTCCAGAAAGCAACTTTTTGATCACTATCAGAAATTCTGCAAGAACCACCCTGAACTCTACTCAAGAATGCTAAATGGTTTCATGGAAACTTGATCATGCGGCAATGCACACTGATTGTCTGTTGTTTTTGTAGAGATTAGTCTCCCCTCGAGGATTTGATCCATTGTTTTGAGACACTGAACTCTAACCAGCCTCAACACTGATCTAAGATGAATGTAGGCAAGAATCCAGAAAGAATTTTTTTGATTACTATCAGAAATTCTGCGAGAACTACTTTGGACTTTACCCAAGAAAGCCAAATGCTTTTGTAGAAACTTGACAGTGCAGAAATGCACACTGAATGTCTGTCACTTTTGTAGAGAATTACTACTCTACCCTCAAAGATCCAATCCCTGTTCTGAGACAAGGAACTCTAACTAGCCTCAAATTCTCTAAAAAGCACAGCATTGAGACAGACTAGGAGCACATTCCATGATTCTTTTTCCTTCACTTCTATGTGCTCACTTTGAACTGCCATGTTTGGATTACAAGATAAAAGAGAGACAGAGAAGCAGAGAGGCACACACACACCTGTGAGCCCCAGCGACTGCCCTTTGCACGAACAATCTCGGTGCAGGAGACAAATGCAAGGTCTCCTCGCACATAAACTTCCAAATTTTCAAGTTTGATGCGGAGTGGCATCTCAACATCACCACCCAACAGAAGCTCCCAGCTTGACATCACCAACTCAAAACCCGAGATACAGCTTGCACCTGGATGGATGCACCGTACATGATCCCCATTGGCCCATACCTTGTACATGAGCTTAATATCTCCCTGTGCAAAAGCTCGGTAGAATCTTTCGTTGGCTGCAGTCACAGCTACCTCGTCATTCTCTTGCAGCACACGAAGCTCATCTCTTAAGGAAGCTGCAACCTCGTAGTCTTCACTTTCAATTGCTGCCTGAAGCTCAGCTTCCAGAATCTGAACCTTGCCTTCCATGCACACATCTGCTCCTCCATTGACATCACAACGTGGATGAGGTGCACACAAGTGGTTGTGTCTGCGATTCACTGCCTTCATAGCTGTGCTGCAAAGATCCGTGATCCCAACTTCCCTTAATGGCTGCACCATCATCATCACCATCTTCTCTCCAACACACCCCTAGTAGACATGAAGAGAGATTCAAGCAACTCTAGATTGCTGCAGTAGTAGTCACCATCTTTCTCTCCAACGCATCCCTAGACATGAAGAGACATTCAAGCAACTCTGGATTGCTGCAGCAGTACACCCCTTCAGACCTCTCTCTAGCTGATTTTACACCTCTCTCTTTTTTTTATTAGAGAAACATCTCATTTTCCTCCCTAAACATCGAAGAGAAAGCTACTAGCATCCCTCCCTTGTTCAGATAGTGGCGATGACATTCTTCATCTTGAGAACAGCATAAGCTTTCTGCCTCCCTTGTTCAGATAGAGAGGATGACATTCTTCATCTTGAGAAGCAGAAGCTGCTTTTGCATCAAACCCTAGCAGATGAAGCAAAGAAGAAGAAGAAGAAGAAGAAGAAGAAGAATGGATTTTCCAATTGCAGGTTCAAGACCTGGTCATCAAAGAAAGCAAAAATCTAGGGAGAAAAAAGACACACCTGCGAAGAAGCTCAGAGATGGAAGAGGAGTTCGCACAAGAAGCCTACAAGAAGATGAACCAAAGCGCAAAACCCTGCTGGTTGCTTCTTTTTGTTGTTGTTGTTGTGCGGCAGCAGCAGCGAAGAAGACATCTGCTGCTGCAATAGATGAGGAGGAGCTCTGTCCCTTGAACTGACAATCGAAACATGTCGTCGCAAAAGCGTGAGGTCTAACAGCAGCAGCCAGCATTCCAGAAACAGCAGCCATAGCCAAAAACCTCTACACGGTTTCTTCTTCTCTCACACTTCAAAGCTCTTTCTCTCTGATCACAAAATAATAGAAGATTGACTATTGCGGAGCGGATGCGTCGCGTTGAGGAGGAGAACAAGAGAGAAGAAGAACATGCGTATTCTGTCGTATCCTACTGAGATACGCGCATCTCTCTCTCTTTATCGATCGATGGATCTACGACAGCCTTCCGACCTCTGAACCGACGAGGTCCTTGCGATGGATCTGATACAGGCTTCGGAAGAAGTACTCTCTCTCCCCCTCTCTCTCTCTCAATCAATCTGCAACTACCTTCCGACCTCTGAACGGACCAGGCGCTTTTTCGATGGATCTGATCCGGGCTTCGGAAGAAGGTGACGATGCTTTTTGACGCTTTCCAGGATTTGACAGTCGCAAGGAAGGTTAGAGGATCCCCCGCCACTCTCTCTGATTCTTTCTTCTTGTGTCTGTTTTTTTTCTTCTCTGCTTTTGGTTTTGCTGTTGGAAAATCGACAGACGGAAGAATGCGGAGTCGTCTACCTCATTCAAACTCTGTGTATTAGTATTGTGGAGTTTTGTTTGTCTGAATCTTGTCCCATGATGATGATGAAGAAGAAAGTTTTTCTTCCTCCCTTGTGATTTTGGAGAGATTTTGTCATAATGCTGATGAAAGAATCTCATGGCTGATGTTGGTTCTGGGAAGAAGAGTTTAGGGTTTTCTGGGGTAATCTGCAGCAGACATGTGTATGTGTGCAATGCTCAATGAAGAAGGGAAGTCTAAATGGTATTGTATTACAGAACAATTGGCTGCAGGAGGCAACTTTGAAGGTGTTGTTTGCAAGTCTCACAATTCTCTCATATGTTTGGTGCATGTCATAGGTAGACACTTCTTTCTGATAGAACTTGGGGGAAGGACTTGTTTTATTCCCTTCTTTTGGGACAGTGATTTTTTTTCTCCTTGGACAACTGTCTGTGTTTTCAGATAACTGGTGTATATATATATATATATATATATATATATATATACTGCAACACTGATTCCACTTGCATGGTGCCTGCCCTTGCAGAAAGCTTTCTGAGTTTCAAATCCTTGTTTTTGGATTGTGACCAAAAAGCAAAGTAGTAGGAAGATGAACAACTGAAGTAGAGGTATGGAGGATTCGGATCTTGTACTAAGATGGATGCTCTTGAACAATCTATCTGGTAGCTGATGAAAATTGAACACGGTCTTCTTACTAACAATTCATGGCTGGTTTCAGCTTCCTACATTCACTCCTGCATGCATGCATCTGAATGTGGTTTGGGTCCTGCTGCAGTTTTCCTTGATCAAGCACTTCAACTGCTGAACAACATGCAGGGAGGGAGGTAAGCACATTGGCTGTGCATGGTGAGCTTGAAGTTGTGAATGTGGTCCTATGCTTCATTGGACCAGGTATGCACCCTATGATGATGAAGTTCTCTATTGTGCTGATGATATTTCTGGGTTGGGTGTTTGAGTGCTTCAAAGCTGAATGTTTTAAGTAAGAGAGTAAGCAACATGAGATGTCAAGATTGCTCTTCCCCTTTTGTGTAATTTCTGGTGGTGCTGGCCTATTTCATGTGTGTTGTTGGGTTGGGTGATCTTGATACAACATGGTGTACAATTGTTTCTCAAACCCCAACCCATAAACATGGAAAATGGGATAGTATAAGGTCCAAGACTCTTTGAATTCAACCACCTTTACCAATCATTATGCCCGGCTGATGTCACTTTATTGTGCAGTGCCTTTTACAAGCAAATCCTGCAGAGATTTACTGGCCCAAACCAGCATTCAACTGGCAGATAAATGTTGTACTTCATCAAAATATATTGTGCAGGCCACTCTAACCTGTAGGGTATATGGAGTTCACTTTGTGTGTGTGTATTTTTAACACTTGGTTTTCTTTGGAAAGTCCAGTTCTTCTTTGGGTATGGCTACTGCATTGTGCTGGAGCTTGAGCATTCCCACAGTGGCACATGGGGAAGCACGAGCAGGACGAGGAGGACGAGTCTGGATGTTCCATCCTCTGCGGTTCCAGCAGCAGATGTGGTGTGTCAGCTGTCGGGGCAAGGAGCAGGAGAGGGAGAAAGATGGGAAGAGCAGTAGGCAGCGTTCGCTGCGGCAGGAGATTCATCGTCATGCCTTGGAGGAGTATCGCTGTCGGTTTGCAGATGCACTCTCATCTGAGCTGGTACAGCTTGTCTCTGTCTCTGTGTGTGTCTCTCTCTGGGAAAAAAATTCTCCATGTTTTTAAATTGCAGATTGCTGGACTTGTAATGCTGGCTAGGGATGGGAAATTTTCTTTTATTGATGTTTCAGCATTCTTGACAGCTGGACACTGATCAGACTCAGAGAATTAGAGAAGCTCAATAGCATTTTGGAGTTGTGCATATGAACAAAAGTCAAGCAGGTTCCAGGAACCATAAACCTAAGAGAGATGAAGGATGGATGACTACTTAGTTTAGGGTTGTAATTTTGGAGGAGAAAATTTTATGAGAGATTTGCAGTACAGATTGGAGGAGATGTTTTCCAGTGTTCAGTTTGAAGTTGGAGTATGATGAGAACTCAGAAGTGGAACCAACAGCTGGGTAGTGTTGAGAAGCTTAGCTATAATGTTTTGGAACTGGAAATGGTCCATATCAATCAAATTTTTGTGGTAATTTGATAGAATGAAGAGATGGAAGGGATGAAGGAGAGGCTTAGGGAATGGTCTAGGCAGCGGCTGCAAGATGAGGGCTTCACACTGTTTGATCTCTCAGTGCGTCCAGATGGACAATTGTATCGGTACACATCAGCAGCCTGACCTATTTGATGTTCCAATCAAGTAACAAAACCTGAGATTGTCTGCCTAGGACTAGAGATCTGAAGAAGAGAATAACTCCAGATCAAGTGCAATTGCAGAAATTGCCTCTGGATTGATAATTCTGGTGCACCTACAGATATGGGCATTTCTGAGGGGTTTTTTATGAGTGGGTTCCATTGGGATGCACTCCAAATGGAATTCTTTCCTGTTGTCAAGCAGGAATTGAAAGATATGTAGACCAGCACATGTGGTTGCTTGAGTGATGATGGCACTCTATGCCAGAGGATAGAAGTCACATCATTGTATGGAGGTTGTAGGGACCAGGTGTTCAGGTTTTTCTACTTGCATGGGAATAGTGGTCTCCTCCCATCCCACCATCAATTTTCTCAGGTTGGTCTTTTCACACACTGCTGCTTATGTTATATCCATGGCTTCGTTTCTGCTTGGTATCTCTACTCCTGATCAGACACAAGTGTAGGTTTCATAGATGTGGGATTTTGATGGTGTTGTACAGGGAGATATGGTGGCCATAAGTCAGAAGAACCCACTTGATGATGAAGACACTGTGATTGAGGGTGTTGTTATGGAGCGAGCTCGCAGGTTCATTACCTTTGTGCCAAGTTTTCTTTTCTCACTGCCTTTTAAGCAGTTGTTTCACATGAACTTCAGTGTTGCCTTGCTTCAGCAAAGGATTTTGGGCTATTGATTACTTTTGAACCAACAACCTTCTTCTCATCTCCTTATGTTTATTGGGTCACTGCTAACAGTAAGCTGGAAAATTCTTTGAACCAAGTGGCTTATGTTCACAGCTGATTTCTTTTGAGGTTGGTGGGTACAGGTTCTTAAGAGTAGCAGTATCAACAAGCCAGTCCAAAAATTTGAATGTGACATCTAAGTGGCGCTTAGATCTTTCAGCCAATCGTATTAGTTATGATCGTTGCATGTTGGCCATTAATTGCTTCACTTCACCTGATCTTCGAAAAGGATTCAAAGGCTCAATTCAGCTGTCAGCTCCCTCAGTATCCATGTCTAACTCATCAAAGAATGGCACCTTGCCTCAAACAACAGTGACAATTGGAGAGGGCGCAATGACAGTAAGAGGTTTACTGTTGGGTGTGGAGGAGATGAAGGTAAAATCCAAGCAAAAAGAAACAATGGTACGGAGTTCAGTGCTTCCTGAAAGCTATGTCAACTCTGAGAGGCTTATTGCAATGAAAAGGCCCCCTTCACGAATTAGTGGGAAGCTGTTGGGGGCACAGAAGGGCATGGTCAGGGCTTTGCTACAAGCAATGAAGGAGGATCTGAATGTGAGCCAAAAAGTTGCCATTGAATCAGCCATGTGCCAGAGAACAACCCTCTGGCAAGGTCCACCGGGTACTGGCAAAACCCGCACGTTAGTTCATTTTATTGCCTCCTTTTGTCGGAGTGGCCAAGGCCAAGTTCTTGCCTGTGCTGATAGGTAAGCATTTTGACAAGGGACTTTATTCTGACTTCTTGATATGAGGTGAAATGATAAGTTTCCAAGGCTTATCTATCAGCCAATGTTGTGTCAGTGTGGCAGTAGGCTGTGGGTCTAGATCTATACAGCAACTAGTTCAGGATACTGTCTATGAAACCAGACTATAGAGTTTTCACATGGACATGTCAATTGTGAATGTGTGTATGATACAGTAATGTTGCAGTGGATAATCTACTGGAAGGTTTACTGGAACAAGGTCTTCGTGTTGTTCGAGTGGGTCAGCCAGTAAAGGTAATTCATGTTTTATGCTTTCCTCAAAACAAATATAAAGGAAGAAGCCTCCAGGATGTCAACAGCTTTTCCCACTAAGAAGTAATGTCTGTTCAGATTAAGCTAATTCATTTGAGGATCTAATTCTGAAGGTGGAAGAGGGACTGCGAGAGGTGACAATGGATGCTCAAGTCATGGTGCACCCACTTATGAAGAAGGCATCACAATCCAGGCAAGCTGCTATATCTCAGAGGCAAGAGATCAGGCAGATCAACAACAGCAAAAGGCGCATCAGCAGTGCCAGACAGGCAACCGCCATGTGGGATAAAGCCATGGATCTGGAAGCTCAAGCTATCAAATCTATTCTGGACAGGTATGCTATCTGTGGTTTTGTTTCATTTCAGGGAGGATCAGAGATATTCTTGCAATGGAATGGGGTTATTCAGCCTCTCTTCATCAACAGACACTTTCTTATGAAAGGACATTGTATTATCTGGTGGTTCCACAATTCAAAACATTCTCCTTGAATTTTTGACAACAGAGGTGAAAACTGTCAAGCATGTCTTAGATGCTGGAGCCACGTTGGGCAAGAGAAGTCAAGCCACTTTTGTTTGTTCTTGATGTGTATCATAAGAGTCACTCATTGTGTCCACACAGACAATGGAATATGTTTGGGCAAATCTTTTTGTTGTTCTTCATGTCTAGCTAGGAGGGCACTTGTCAGGAACTGATGAAGTTGGTGCAGATGTTACAGTAGGTGGTCAATATACCATACATGATGCTGTTGAAGGTCTCAGAGCATGTGTATGATGTTGCTGTTGTTCAAAGCATATGACTGTTTTGTGCTGTGGTCTTGTTTTCTCTTTTCTTTTAGGGTTGAGTTTCCTCTGTTTTTTGCTTGCTGATTGGCTGCTGTTTGTTATGTGTCAGATCTGAAATACCATAACTATAGTATGTTGTTTTCCTATAGGCATGTTTGAAAACTTTTTGAAGTCTCATACAGGGCAGATGTGGTGGCTGCAACATGTGTGGGGGCTGGAGATGCGATTTTGGATGGTCGATGCTTTCATCTCTGTGTGATTGATGAAGCTACACAGGCAAGTTGCAACTCTACAGCCCCATTCATAGCTACTTATCCTAGATTGACCTCAAACTTCATAGAAAGTTGTGCAGTATTTTAAGAGGCATGGATAGTGTATCCAGATGCTTCCCAGGAGCCATTGGTTTGATTGGTTCAAGGTTTAGATTTGTGATATGAGATGTGCCTTCCAATCTGAGATAATGCTTCAGAAGCAATGCAGGCGACAGAGCCAGCATGCTTGATTCCGATTATCCGAAGTGGTGCTGATAGCTTGGTTTTGGTTGGAGATCCAGCTCAACTCCCTCCAACAGTCATTTCCCAACAAGCTACAGAGGTGGCTTTCCCATTCACATGTGTTTTGGTTCCTATTTCTTTGCAGTGTTAGTGTAGGTCACCCTTGACCTAGCAGTTGTTGGCTGCCTCCATGTGTGGCATATATTGACAAATGAATGTTGTGGGTCAGGTCAGATGGGATTGGCTGTGAGCTTGTTTGAGCATCTTCAGCAGTGTGGTGTAAAACCTCTCCTGCTTGACACACAATATAGGTACAAAAGCTTCCTGTTCTCTGGCCATAACTGACAAGAGACAGAGATTTAGTCTTCAGGAGTTCCTTCGACTGTTTGCTTATGTACCTTAAATAAGTGAAGATGGTTGAAGAGATTTGTGTAGGTCCAACATTGTCAAAGTATTTGGGCTTCTCATCAAAATGCATTCTCTAGCCTTTTGTTATCATCACCCAGTTTGAGAAATTTGCACTCACATATGAACTCAGTAATCCATCAACTGAGTGTTCAGACCTCATGGACCTTCTGTACTAGCTTCATCATTCAGCTCTTAGGCTACTGCAGAGTGGGCCCTCAACCTCATTGATCCTCTCTGGAGTTCATTTGGTGGTCTTTTGTGATCTATATCTATTGACAAAGCTTCAGCTCTTAATGTCTAGCACTGATGCACTAAGTTCCAAAACTTGAGAACTATTGTTGCACATTCCTTTGTAGGATGCACCCAGCATTGGCAGCATGGCCTTCAAGGACGTTCTATGGAGGCCATCTCCTTTCTCATCCTCTGGACTCTGACAGACCTGCACCAAAAGGGTTAGTGTTCATTTCATACTGAATCCCACTATCTGCACAGGAAAGGGAGCTGAGGTAAAACAGCAAATCATGCTTTTGCAACAGAAACTGGGACTGAGAGTAGGATCAATACACCTTAGCCTGACTTTTTCCTGGCTTTTATGCAATGCCTGTGAACTTGTTTGAGCTGATTTAGTTCTGCTAATTCTTCAGGATCCAGTGGCCCAATAAAGAGAAACCTATACTATTTGTGGATTGTGCTGATGGAAAGGAAGAGACAACTGTGGAGGGGAACTCATGGCTGAATCGCTCTGAAGCATCCCAGGTTAATTCCCTCTCACTCTTGAAATGAGCAAAGAAAGAAGACATTTTGTGGGTTTAGGAATATTTGTCTAGTTCATACCCTTTTGTAGGGTTGCTATCATGAGAAAATAGCATCTTGGTAGCTCTTGCATATTTTGGGCCATGTGCCCCTTACCCAGGTTTCTTAAAGCAGAAACCAACTATGATTTTTTTGGCCTTTCTTCATGAGAATCTATGCCTGAACACTTGTTTGGCCCATAAACTGTCTGATTCTTGATCATGATTAGGAGGCAAAATTTTAGTTCAATTTGTGAGAGGTATTGCAATGTCCCTTTTGATTATCGTAGGCAGTTGCATTTTAATGATGGGGTGAGTTGCTCTGGAATGTTTTTGGCAGGTGGTGAAGATAGTGCAACTACTGCTTAGCTGTCCTGATACTTCTGGTGACATTGGTGTTATTGCTCCCTACAGTGCTCAGGTTCACTGGACTCCCACCACCTAACTCTACCAGTATTTTGCCCTAGTCCGGAACTAACTGTCATGTCAGCACTTTCTCAAGCTCAATGATAGCACATTTGTAGGTTGTCCAGCTGAAATGTCTAGCTGAAACTATTTTTTTCTTTGTTTTGGTCAGGGTGTTTATAGACAATGCATTGGTATCCCCATGGGTACTAATTGTGCAGTCTATTTGGCTAATTTCTATCTCTTTACCTATGAGTTTGATTTCATTAAGTGACTCTTGAAGAGTAACTCATGTCTTGTTGTGCTTCATAGTTTGTCCTTGGTTCGTAGGTTTGTGGATGATCTTTTTGTTCCTGATTTTCCAGATTTTGAGAACTTCATGTACCTTATCCAAGACTCTTTTGGTAGCAGCATATACCCAAAAACCTCTTGTGGGTTGAATTGTACGTATAAAGGCTTCTCTTGTAATTTCTTGGATCTAACTGTGAGACAGAGTCCTCAAGGTTTATCCTGTGACATTTCTGACAAACGCTCTCAACCAGAGTATGCAGGTATTGAAATGATTAGAATGCCTCATGTTCATTCCAATTTCTCAATGACTACATAGCTGGGGGTTATCAATAGTCAATTTTTCAGATTCTTGAGACTTTGTAGTTGTAAGAAGTTTTTTGACTTCCAGATGGTCAGTCTTATTGTCTTTCTGAAGGCAAAAGGCTACCCTTTAAAAGTTCTTCTAAAGAGAACTAGAGGGTTGGTTCTTAAAGAAAAATTCCTGT
>Ga0116231_10008031_pt1 | contig 18799 bp, 12 predicted proteins | sample S1TSphgellanicum_2_FD_89695 | JGI IMG/M metagenome (GOLD analysis project Ga0116231, IMG submission 89695) | Host-associated microbial communities from peat moss isolated from Minnesota, USA - S1T2_Fd - Sphagnum magellanicum MG | ecosystem: Host-associated > Plants > Peat moss > Unclassified...
TTTTAAAAATAATATTGAATGCCAAAACATATTACAATTGGCTTGTTTGAAACATCTAAAACTTTAGGTCAAACATTGGCAAAAGATTTACGAAATCTTTTAAAGTAACATGGATTAACAAACAAAAACTTTTCTTTATGTGAAGGATTAAGTGTCAAATATGAATACCACGATGGTTGCTTTGAAATTTGAAGTTAATATAATTATGAAACTTTGGGCGTGGTTTAAAAGTTTTTAATGCACATGTTTTGAACATGCCTTTTTTTAAGGCTTATTAATGTGCAACTATTGAAGACAAAATGTGCAAAAGGGTGGGTGCAAGATAAGGTTGGATATTAGAGTTTGATATTGATTATTATTATTTTTTTGTTTTTGTGAACAAGAAGTGACCATAGTTTTAAAATATGATAAAAGATCCTTGTTTCCCATGCTCTTGAGGTATTATCATCATTTGCATTCATTATATCAAATTGAAAGTTGTTTTTGTTGACAACATTGATGAAAATAATAATTTGAATATTTATGAAACAGTTGCAAGCACCAATGAACTTGTGAAAATATTTGTTAATTGTTATTGATATTTTGAAAGTATAAAATCAATGCAAAAAACATCGATAGAGTAATGGAATGGTGAAAGAAATATAAATCCATGTTTCCAAATGTGGCTTTTTAGTTGGACAAATATTAGAGAATACAAGTTATCAAGTTGAAATTGAAAAAATATTTTCCCTCATTGATATATTCACCAACTCGATGAGACGTTACTTATAATCATATAACCTTGAAAAGTTGATTTTTGTGAATAATAATTGGCCCCAATGATGCAAGGGTTGATTGTAGAGCTCTTTTTAGTTTGATGGAATTGATAAACTCTATAATACACTTAAAAGAGGAATTAAATGAGTTTGAAAGCTCATTTGAATTAGATGAATTGAAAAAAAAAAAAAAAAAACTAGTTTTGTGCTATTTGTTTTGAGTAATTTATATTTCAAAATGTGATTTTATTTTTTTGTTTTAAATATTAAATTTGTATAATGAAGATCATTGGGTTTTTTTCTTGACGTCCAAAAAAAATTTGAAAATTTGAAAAATGTCTTTATATTAAGATCCCTTTTCAACAACCAAGATTGAAATAAGTTACGATAAAAATTAATCTCCACCTTTCCATGTAAAAATGAAAGGAATAAAGGCCTGCTTTTGGGTGCATGAAGTTAAATTAGGTGGCAATAAAGGTGTTGTGTGAGCAGAGTGTTTTTTTTTTTCTTTTTAGTTTTTTTGTAAATATTTTTTTAATAAATAAATTTAAATATTTTTTAAAATTATTAAATTAAATTTAAAAATATAATTAAAATTTAAAAATAAAATCTGGGGAAAATATTACATGTTTTGCAATTGTTTTGGGGGGAGAAAAAAAAAGAATGATGTTTTAAAGATTATTTTCCCTTTTTTTATTTTTTATTTTTTTTCAGATGTTGACCTAGGCACTAGGTAGGTAGCCATAAACATAAAGACCATTCCTAAAAACAAAATTGTCACTAATTAATTCTATATCCTTTTGGGAAATGCTTGCCAATGAGGAGGCAAGAATTTAAAAAAACCTTAGAAAACTGATAAATAAATAAATAAATATTTATATTTATATTTATATTTATATTTGTAAAATTAGTTTATATATATATAAAGTAATTTTACAAATATAAATATAATAATTAAATTGCATTTCATAAAACCTTGGAGCCTGGAGGTGGTGCCATCTCACATCCATTCTCAAAAAGAAAAAAGAAAAAAAGAAAAGAAAAAAGAAATTGAAAGACAAGTTAGCTTAAATGTCATGAAGCCTTCTTTTACTGAGTTTGGCAATTCCTGAAAGTTTTCTTCTACTTCGCTTTGCCTTCTTTTACTGAGTTTGGATGATTCCTGAAGTCTTCTTTTACTTCGCTTTGCCTTCTTTTACCGAGTTTGGCGATTCCTGAAGTTTTCTTCTACTTCGCTTTGCCTTCTTTTACCGAGTTTGGCGATTCCTGAAGTTTTCTTTCTACTTTGCTTTGCCTTCTTTTACTGGGTTTGGCGATTCCTCAAGTTTTCTTCTACTTCGCTTTCATGGGACCCTTGAAGCTTTGCTAGCTGCCGCTGCCTTGTTTGCTGTTGCTGTGCTTCGCACAGCAGCCAGCGATTGAAGAATTTGGTTGCGAGTTTTGCTGTTGTTGTTGTTGTTGTTGTTGTTGTAGGAGGATTGAGATTGTGAAGAATTTGTGTGTTGTAGCAAAAAAACAAAAAAACAAAACAAAACAAAACAAAAGAATCTTCACAATTCATAAAACAAAGATATTGCTCGCAAGGCGGGAGTAATACACAAATAGACAGAACAGACACTAGTAGAAGAGACACAGAGAGAAAGCGTTGGTGAGAGAGTTGGTGACGGAGATGGATATCTTGTCCATCAGATCTGCCAACTATTCCAAGCAGGACGAGCCCTTGTACAAGCGATGGTTTGAATTTGCTGACACAGGTTTGAATACCATCCCGTATATTTTTTGCCAAGAAAAAACTATCTGTGATGAAGAAGGAAGAAAGGAAGGAAGGAAGGAAGGAGCAGGAAAAAGAGGGAGAGGACCAGTGGTTTTGTTCTTCTCTTGCACCATCAGCTTGTCATTTCTGTGCCTTAAACAGTTTGTTGAGAAAAGAGATCCTCATTGTTGTTGATTGATCCTCCGTAAGCTCTCAAGGATTGTTCTACAAAATTGTTTTACGGATAAAGCATGGCATAGGTACTCAATACGAGGCGTTATCCTTGGAGTTCCAAAGATACCACGGCCGTTGCTTCTTCTCAATGTGCTTAGATGTGAACCTGATGGTTGTCTGTCATCTTGATACATTTCTTTCTCCATATCCTTTTGTCAACAAGAGCGAATTTCAGATGCCACAACATCCAATTTGTGTTGCATGCGGTGTTTCTGTCTGTGCTGAGGGTTCATGGGGTTCATGGTCATCTGTTTGTTGTACTGTACTATTGTAGATGCTGATGGACGGCTTACGGGGCCAGATGCGGTCAAGTTCTTCTCACGCTCCCAGCTTTCCAGGGGAGATCTTAAGCAGGTTTTGTGGCTTTTGTTTCTTGGCACGAGAGAGAGAGAGAGAGAGAGAGAGAGAGAGAGAGAGAGAGAGGTTTTGGAGGTTCTTAGTGCGTGGAAGCAAGCAAGCGGCTCTGTTACTCTCCTGTACATTGCAGCTTGAACTTTGTTTGTCTAGGAGCTTAAGCAACTGGATTGATTGCAACAGAATGTCGATTTTAGGGCTGTGGAAACCCTACTACTGTAATGCAAGAATTTCTGACTGATTTCTTCATGCTGGAATGCAATACAGTAGTATCCTATGGGCAGAGCAGCTGGAATAGGTGTGTTGTTGGGTCACAGCTGATGCTGGTGGGAGTGTGGTGATGTTTAGGTTTGGGCAATTGCTGATGTGAAGCGGCAGGGTTTTCTTGGTCTCAAGGAATTTATAGCAGCAATGCAGGTGCACTTTCAACCCTATTGCTGTTTGCATTTTTATTTATCAGTACAGGTTAGAGTTTTTATTTGTAATGGGATGATTGGTTTTGCAGGTCATATCGTTGGCACAAACAGGCCAAGAAATCAGTTCTGAAATGCTCAACAATGCAGGTTAGCTTTCTCCATACCTACATATGTTGTTGCCAGTCTTGAGATCAAATCCATTGTAGTAGCATACTAACCCATCTGACTGTGAAGTTTCATTTTCTGATTTGCCTATCTCCACCATCACTGTGAGAAACTTTGAATTGGTGGATGATGTTGGTTCTTGCCAAGTCTGTATTTTGTTTTTTTTTGTTATATCTTGTGTGGGAACTGGAAATGCACACAGTGGTGAGCATCTGCTGATTCAGTTTGACAGATCCAAGGAAATGGTCTGAGATTGTGCATGGGATGCTTGGCCGCAGATTTGGAGAATGTCAGTCCACCCAATATGGAGGGCTTGGAGGACCTTATTTCTGTGCGTTTGTAAATTCTGATATCAAGAGCCTTTGTTCAGTATGTTGGCTGTCCTGTTGTGGAGTACTCAAATTGTGTAGTCACAGTGTTACTTTGTGTCTTCCAAGCCAGATACTTCAGTAGAAATCATGTTTGTTTCCTGTAATTCCACTGATCTATTGGTCCTATGCTCTGTGTAGCTGGCACGACCAAAACAATTGTCATCATCTGATGATGCATTGGTCTACACAAATGGTATGCAATCATTCTTCACTGAGTGTTTTTCCTGATTCTAAAACCATGGCAATCAGAGGAGTAGTAGCTCACTTCTAGGGTGCTGGTGGTCACTTCCAAGCGTTATCAATTCCAAGCTTCTCAACACAACACTAATAATATAAGAGTTGCAAGTTAGGGTTTGATAGTTCACCTTCTCTCTTTCTAAGGGGACTTGGTGGGGCTTATCTGTCACCCCTCAACTCAACAAGGCTGCTTGGTGCTGCTGTGTGAGCAGGGACATCACCCCAGGTGCAGGCACAAACTGCACAGTGGTTCTCACAAAAAGCACCTCGAAGGGTAAGCATGTCTCATCAGTGGATTTCATCTTCCAATAGCTTTTGTGTCATCTTGCAACTTTCTGGTGGGTCAGGTTTGGTGAATCTTATGGCTGGACTCAGGGTTCAACATAATTCACAACTCTGAAGAGCAAAAAGCATCTGTGAACTTGAAAATTTGTGTTGCCCTGCCATAGCATAATTTTCACTTGCTGCTTACAACACTCAAATAATGTGGGTTTTTGCAGTCAATATCAGCAAAGTTGGTGACATCCATAATTGATGGGCTGAAGAAACTTTATATTGAGAAGCTCAAGCCCTTGGAAGTTGCTTACCATTTCAATGACTTTGTCTCACCCATACTGGTCTGCACTATTTCCCTGACTTCAATACTTGCACCAGTTGTCAACTTTTCGATATGCAAGGGTGTACTGGCTGGCTCACATGAGCTCTTGTGGGTAAATTGCAGACAGAGAGTGACTTTGATGCCAAGCCTCAGGTGATGCTCCTGGGCCAATATTCAACAGGAAAAACTACTTTCATTAAGCATCTTCTACGGACTAGTTACCCAGGTAGATGGAACAAAATGTTTGGTTTTCTGTAGCTCTGGTCCTTAAATGCTGATAACATATATGATGCAACATACATGCTGATTGGTTTTGGAATTGTCATTTCAGGAGCACATATTGGTCCTGAACCCACAACTGACCGCTTTGTTGTTGTCATGGTGGGTACTCACTCACTGCATTTTTCAGAACATCATGGAAAGAAGTTATTTTCAAAGCAGTTCAGCATTCAGTTTCTGTTCGCGTTGTAGCATCAACAAATGAAGTTAGAGCATATCTTTCAAAGCAGCTCAGGTTACAGCTGCTGTTCTCATTAGATCCTTGGTCTGACTTGCAACTGCAAAGCCTATAGTGATGGTCAATGGTTGGGCAGGGAGGAACAGATGAGCGTTGTGTTCCTGGCAATACAATTGCAGTGCAAGCAGACATGCCATTTGGTGGCCTCAGCAAGTTTGGCACAGCTTTCCTTTCCAAGTTTGAGTGCTCCCTCATGCCTCATCCTGTAAGCACACACCTGCACAATTTAAGAGCCCTATGTGGAAATTTCCTGCAAACAGACATGATGTGCATCATTATTCTCTGCTAATTTTCACAGAATCTCTGTCACCCAGTGTTGGAATGTTTCTGTTTGAGAAGTGCAGTTAAAGATGAAATATGATTGTTTTCCCACATATGTTTCCAAGGTCCTCAAAGTCCCACTTGTGTGTTTGGAATGCATAAACAAAGAGTATGTTGCAGGCAGTTCCTTTTACTAAAAGGTGAATCACAGTGCTCATTTTAGGCGTCTGATGATAGTAGTGAGAGCACACATTCAACAAACCTACTTTCTGAGTGTCTGAGGAATGTTATGATTTAGCGTGTTGATGGAAATTAAATATTTTGTTTGGAGGGTTTGGTGTTTCATCCCTGCAACACTCCACTACAGTAAGGTTACTTTCTCAATATAGACACTTGTACAATAAGTGATGCTCTTGGTTTTCAAATCACAAAATGCTAGCATAGCTTCTGCTACTCCTCCTTTGTTTCAGTAGTCATTAGAATCAGCTTGTGCACATGTGCACAAGACAGGTGCTGTATTAACTGTGTCAAATGCCATTGCCCTGAAATTCATTTCCACCATCACCCGCTTTTCCGGTCAGTGATATGTAGTGGAGAATGACAAAGAGGACTGGGTGGGCAGTTACTACAGCATATCACATTTGTGGATACACCAGGGGTGCTGTCTGGAGAGAAACAACGTACACAAAGAAGCTATGATTTTACTGGTGTCACATCCTGGTTTGCTGCTAAGTGTGATCTCATCCTGCTGCTCTTTGACCCACATAAGTTGGACATCAGTGATGAGTTCAAACGGGTTATCACCTCCTTACGTGGTAATGATGACAAAATTCGTGTTGTCCTGAACAAAGCTGACCAAATTGATACCCAACAGGTATGTGATATCCTTCTTGCTTGAAACTGATTCAATGTTTGGAGGAACTTCTTGTAAATATCTCCTGCCTCCCTGGGAGACTTGAAAAGTCAAATTTGTCATGATGCATTGGTCTTACACTTGTGATGGTTGAGTAGGATGCCTTTCACAGTTGCATCTGGTTTTTACTTGGCTCAGAGGCACCCAGACTTGACGGTGCATCATTTGACTCTCCAAATAGAGGTCCAGTCAGGGCAAAGCACCACAACTGTGAGAAAGTTCAGAGAGGATCTCTCTTTCTGGAATATTGTGTTGAGAAGAGATTGGGCAAGAGAGGTGATAATGGGGATGTGCTTCTGGTGCAGCTAATGAGGGTGTATGGCGCACTCATGTGGTCACTCGGCAAAGTGCTCAATACACCAGAAGTTATGCGTGTCTACATTGGGTCTTATCTACACCATTTTCCCAGTAATCTTGAGCTTTTGGCAGGACAATTCCACTTCTTCACAGAGCACAACATTTAGTATAGAAGGCAAAAGGCTGGAAGTTGATTTTTATGTGTGTAGTTTGGTGCTCTATCATGCAAATGGAATGTCGGAGGTAATATCTGGGCTGAAAGTTGACAGCAGAATGGCTTTGTGGCATGACAGATCCTTCAATGATAAGCTGATCAATGAGCAAAATATAGGCCCAATTGGAAGGGAACTTTTTGAGAGGGAGCAGAATGACCTGCTGGCTGATCTGAAGGACATCCCCAGAAAGTCATGTGATCGACGGGTTTGTCTTTTTACACCTTAAAATTTGGTGCAGTATTGTGAGGAGTGGTAACTGTGGCAGGTTGCTTGGATCTGTGATGATGGGAGGGTGCAATGTGATGGGTCCAGATCAATGAATTTGTAAAGCGGGCACGGCAAGCCAAAATCCATGCCCACATCATAGGCCACTTGAAGAAGGAGATGCCAGCAATGATGGGCAAACAAAAGGCCCAGAAACGCCTTATCGAAAATTTGGAGGATGAGTTTGCCAAGGTTCCAGTCTTAACATACTCCTGGCCTACATACATTCAAGCTCTTCAGCATTTGCTCCACTGCATGATTTTCCTTGACTTCTCCTGTGGGATAAAGTGTTTTCTTATGTCCTCTTCTTCTCATGAAACAGAATGATCTGCATTTAGCCCATGAGTTATGTCTCCTGAGCTATATCTCTTGGGTGCTAGCCAACATCATGATTGAGCCTTCCCATTGCTTCTGGAAATAAGACAGAAACTCAGGATGTTTGTATAATGGTTTGCCTGAAATTTTGGGTTGATTATTATATCCTTATGTACTCCCACTGTCAGGAGCTTATGAATTCATTGGGGAGTCATGGCAGCTCATCGCTTTTTATTCATGATGAAGGTGATGGTCTGACACTTTGTGAGCAACTCTCATAAGGTTATGACCACATTCATTGTCATGAGATACAGGGCCCATTGTATAGATGGGGACTGCATTATGAACTCAACTTGTATGTAACCTTAATCCCCTATTCATCATTTGCTGTTTAACAGGTCCAGAGAGAGTATCGTGTACCACCAGGAGATTTTCCCAGTGTGGAGCATTACAGGGAGACTCTATCAGGCTATAATATTGACAAGTTTGAAAAACCGAAACCCAGGATGATCCAGGCAGTGGATGACATGCTAGGCTATGATATTCCAGAGCTGCTTAAGAGATTCCGCAACCCCTATGACTAAACTGAAAATGTGTAAGTCCTTTCTTTGTACAAACCAAAAGGACCTGCTATGTGGTGTTCAATCTAGACTTGAAACACCTTCATCCATTGCAATATAACCATAGAAGTTCAACAAACCTTGTGAGTAGCCTTGTTAACCTCAGAGCTTGTACCTCCCATTTTGCAGACCAAAACAGTCCTGCTATCCTACAATTGAAGTAGTGACTTGCACATCTTCATCCATTTACATACCCAGTGAGTAGCTCCACAAACTTCCTCTTTGTTTTCTCATCACTTGGGAATGCTAGAGAGAGTAGCCTGCATTTGGAGAACAGGGATTGCTGTATGCCTTCCTAATATGCTCCAGCCAAGTATGTTTGGGATGCCCTATCCATAAACCCCTCCACAACTCAATCAATGCCTGGCTTGGCTCAAGGTGGAGATGTGGGACTCTAACTGTGCATCCTATGCTGGAATAGGCTTGGGCTGGGTGATCTTCAAGAAAAGCACTGCAAAACTCCAAAGACGTCAGAGGCACCACAACACAGCTAGGGAAGAGGCTTTCAGTCAATTTGCTCCAGTTATCTACATGCAAGGTAAATATATACCATACAACTCACAATTGAGGGTGTGGTGGAAAGTGTCATCTGTTCGCTTCTAAAATGAGGTCACTTGAAGGATAAAGCAAAGTTTCCAGAGATTTACAACAGCTTAGACTTGGATGAGTGTTCTTATATAAATAGAATTGCATATTCAGTGTACACACACCTTGTGAGTGATGACTGAATTGAAGAGTAACAGGTCTTTATGACAGGTCATAATGACTGAAAATAATCATAACAAATCTTGTGGACTTGGGTTCACCCATGACTTTGGTAGAATTCCCTTCTTCAACACTTACTTCCTTCCATTTCTCTTATTGGGATTGTTACAACTTTCTGTCCTCTTGTCCCTCTTCCCCATTTTCCACTTGTTCAAAGAATATTGTTATTTCCTATTGCAATGACACATCATGAATTTTCCGTAATGAAAGTTTATTTTGTTTTTGTTGTCGAAGACCTCCTTGTAGTGCATGCACTTGTATTTGCTTCTGCCTCCCATCTTTTTGTCTTCACATTGTAGCTATCAATTGTACATGACAACTACACCAACTTTGAGTCAATGATCGTGTGTTCCATAATGGTTACGTAAATTCCCATTCTAGTGTATGATATAGTTTGCAACAGATGGTGCCTTGGATTTGGTCATTCACTACTCCAATGTTAAATCCATTTTCCGTGTACAATCCATTCATGAACATTTACATTTATGGCAATATGTTAGTTAAATTATTACAAACCCAAAAGTATTATGACCCAGAAATGTCAAGTAGTAACCTTTACATGTTTGTCTGTTAGTATGTTTGTGACTTTCACCATGTCGTTATTTGTAGGGTAGGTAGTAGATACCTATTAGCCTAGCTCATAGAGCCTGTTGAAGCCATGGGATCATCCTAGGTACCTACCACCCTACCTTAGACCAAACTAGCGGAGACAATTAGCCCATCTCTCGAGAACAGCGCTCGAGCCACAAACAGTTGTTTGAAAAGAAAAGTTTTTTTAAAAAACCAAAAACATCAACCAAACATTGTTGAAATAACACACTTGTGCATTATGCACAGGGTTCACACTAGTGTTTTATAAGTTAAAAGGATTTTTGGAATGTTTTGAATGGATGTGGATGGATTTTGATTTTGTGTGTGGGATTTCTTTGAGATTTCAAACAATGTATTTATTAGACATCATCACATGGATTTGGTTGCCGTTTTGATTAGAGAAGTGCGTGGAGCAAGCCTAGAGTTGGTGGATTAATGGCCTTTCATTAAAGAATGCCACAATGATGGTGGTGTCAATTGCACTTGGGTAAGATGGGCTATTCTCAAAAATTCATTTATGAGTTAAAGGCCTAACATGGATTAGTCGATCTTTTGACATTTGATTCAAAATGTGTAATCTTTTTTATAGGTTATTTGTTATGGGTTGTGACATTAATCATGTTTTTGAAAGTTTTGATTTTGATTTTTTTTAATTTCAAAAATGTTTTTTGGTTTTCTACTCTTTGATTTAATCAAATGTACTTAAGCCTTATCTTTATATTTTGTTGACAATCTTTGAATAGAAAAACTTGCACTTTTCAAAGGAGTTGTTCTTCATGTAATGGTGAGGGACTTGAAATCACAAAAAAATAAATGTCATAATTGAACAATTAATGATTATGAAGTCATTAATTTGAAAGGAATTTTTTAAAAGCTTGTCAACATAGGTTTTTTATGAACATTAAATGGGAGTTTCCACCACAATGGATTTCCACATGATGTTAGAAGATGAAAATGCATACCCAATGATATTGGGTAACCTTGGTTGACAAAAATGCATATGAAAAATTATTGAGGTGGGTGATAGATGGTTATCAAAATACATTTCAACCAATGAAAGGTTCCATTCACAAATCTTGAGACATTTTCAAAACATAAAGAGTTTTTAAATGAATCAAAAGTTGATTTTGTTTTGAAAGAATTTACATAGATAATATTAATGAATAAAAAAATGGAATTATGCATTTAAAAATTAATTTTCAAGTTTAGATTCTGACCATATGAACCAAGGTGTCAAAAAGGAAATTTAATCATCTTCATTCATATTAATGCACAAAGAAATTATAGAATAAATGAACAAAATTCGATTAAGATTATTTATTTTTCTTAATGAAAAGAATCAATGTAAATATTTATCATGTAGTACATCCATCATTTTTCCTTTAGACACAAGGACCTTGAAAAGTGGCTTTATAATAACACATGATCAAACTTTTATCCGATGTCAAATTAATTAGCATTAAAGAAAAGAAGTGGAATTCAAAATACACAAAAATGGTTTTAAAAGATGATGTGTGTTATGGCATCAATATTTATAATTATTGTTGTTCACAATTACACATAATAATACAAACCCCTCTAATGGTTTAAACATAAAACATTAAAAAAAATTCTTTTCATCAATTATTAATTCGTCACTAAAAGCTTTTAAAGTTGAATAAAATTATATTTTACTTTGATTAAACATTCATTTAATCAAACTTTTGATAATATCAATTAGTTGTTAATGTTGAAAACCTTTGGAATCCATAATGTCAAATGTATTTTATTTTTACACCTTAAATCTAATGTTCCAAACCTTAACCCTAAAAATGATGTTAAAATTGTTTATCTATAATTTCATGTTGGATTTTTAAAAACACATTCATCTACCAAAACTTTTCACAAGGCCAAACAAAATTCAAACTCATTGTGAACATAACAAATGTGATCTATTAACCCTAAACTCGATCTTATTATCATCACAATCAATGGACCATTTTAATGATTAATTCCAAGATTGTTTGTAATAACATCAAAATCGGGCTATAACCTATCATTTTATTGTTAATTTTCAATATTTTTAAATATAAAAAAAATGCATAGATTTGGTTTGATTAATAATCCAAATGTGTTAACTTATATCCCACAAAATCAATACAAAATGGCAAGTTATCCATGTGATACATAAAATTTGTGTCTTGTGAATTTGTTGTGAATTGACAAAACCTGATTGAATCTAACATTTTTCACAAACAAAATTAAAATTAAGCATTCCTCAATACAACACAAGTGAAAATACACATTATATGTATCACAAATTTTCAATTTTATAAGTTTGAACATGAAACTTACAATAACAAACAAAAGCAAAAATTCAAAATGTTTGCAACACAACATTACACAAATGTTGATGGCTTGACACTTCACCACATGTGAAGTACAAGTATTCAAACTTAACAATACAAATGATTGATTTTAAAAATTCATTAACATTATAACAAAATGTAACATCTATGACTCTATTCATGATTAAAAACTTTAGTCATATATGTTTTAATTAAATGAATATGTAATTGATTTAAACTTGGCATTTATGCCATCTAATCATAACCATCGTATAAGGATTTTTTATTTATAACAAAACTAATCATAATAAAGATACAAATACAAACATATTTTCATTTATGTTAACATAGGTCACTATAAATTAACATACGCCACCCACCATGTTTAGCCTAAGTTTAAATAAGTTAATTTTAACTTCCTTAAGCTATTATAGGTCAATTTAGTATAATTTAAATCTACTTAAATTAAATTAAGATAAAATTAATGATTAAACATATAGCATAATCTTAGTTTAAACTTAAATGTTAAACTTCAAAACTAAACCTAGTCCAAACTTAAAATGTTAAATTGAGGTTACATGTAAAAGTTAAACCGATATTTTAAAATTAAAAGTTAAACCCAAGCTAAACTTAAAAGTTAAACTTAAGTTAAATCTAAATTAAATTTATGTTAAATTTAGATTAAATCTAGGTTAAACTTAATTAAACATGACTGAACTTAATTTAAATTGAAAGGTTAATCTTATATTAGATCTAAAAGCTAAATTTAGGTTAAATTTTGATTAAATATAAAAATTAAACCCAATCTAAACTTAGAATTTTAAACCTAGGCTAGACCTAAAGGTTAATCTTAAGTTAAACTTAAAAGTTAAAACTAAATGTTACACTTAATTTAAATGCAAGTTGATTAATATATGGGTTAAACCTAAATAAAATTTTGTCTAAATGTATTATAATATTGGTCCGAAAAGTAAAAAATTCAATCGCATGATGTAGAATTGAGTTTATTTTTATGATTCATGTACAAAATTTTAATATCTAAAATTATTCATAAATTAATAGTGATCATAAATTATTCTAAATAATGATTATTTTTCAAGGCTACTTTTGGAAAAATTTAAATAATAATAAATCATTATTTTCTTATTATAATTATAATAATTATTTTTAAGTGCATAAATATAATTAACAAAAAATTTCATGTAAAATTATTTCAAATTTTTAAAATGTCTAATATGTTATATTATTCGGTAAACATAAGTTTTGAAATTAAATCATGTGTTTTAATCATGTAATTGTGAGCTTCATAACATTACCTAATCATGTAATCATAAACATTACTAAGGACATGAATACATGACAAAAATTTAATCATAATCATAAAAATGTCAAAGTCATGTATGTTGTCTTGTGGCCTATTGTAGTACCTTTTCAAGTTTGGCAAAAATTAGATTATTTTTTAAATGTCAATTTTAAAAAAATTAAGGTCCCTTTTTTTTAATTATTTTTTTATGGAAGTCAAAATTTCATAGGATTTTTGAACTATTAAAAAAAAAATTGCCACTAAACACCCTCTTATGAGCTCTATTGAACACCTTTTATGGGCCTAATAGCACAATCTCATGGAGAATTATGTTGTTTTGTCGTAGGATTTATTTCTTCTTTCTCTTTTGAGTTTATGCATGCAATAAATGTAACAAATAAACCCTATTTTTTAGTGCCTCATGGTATGCCAGTGGTTAGTACCATATTTCCTATGGGGGGGATTTGAGATCAAAATATGTGTTATGAAACAAAACATTTGTGTAGAACATTGATGATGAATAACATGTAGATTTTTTTTTAAAAATATTTTTTGTCAAATTTTTAAATATATATATTTCACCAAAATCAAAATTTCAAAATAAAATAATTATTCAGCAATGAGATGTTGAACCTGAAAAGGTATTATGGTAGTGTAAAAATTATTCTAAACACACCATTGTTTCACATCCATCAAAACACCCCAAAACTTTTTCATGTCCAAATGGATTGAAATATTTCACACATGCAAACCTCTTCTCCTAAAGGTCAACAATGAAAACTTCACCAAAATTAGACTTTGTATGCATTCAATATGAATTTGCAAAAAAATCTCATTTGATTTCATATTTAAATATGAAATTAATTAAAAATTAAAAACTATCCAATCACAATGGTGAATGTGTTTGAGTTTTGTTCTATCTTAATGGTAAATATTTAATAAATAGTTATAGGTGAATGGTCACTAACCTATTTGTTTGCCCACTAACTTCATTTTTTATTATTAAATGGATGAAAAAGATGGATGAAATACTCACATCCAAGTATAAATGAAAAAAATTAATGAAAACTTTTAAACCTTTTAAATTTTTTTAATTAAAATTAAACATGTGGCATGTTTAAATTAAACCCAAACATGACCTTTCCCAAACTTGAAGTTTAAAAATTCAAACTAAAAAAAAGGTGGGGGGGAATCAATATTGGACCAATGTTGGGTGGGTATTGGAAAATGGATGAAAATTAAACATGGTTTCAAACTAAGTTTCAAGTTGAATACCTTTGGGCATTACTTAGGGTCATACCCTATTTGAAATTTGTTAACCAATTCTCATTGAATTAAAAAATGGGCATTTGAAACCTTGTCTTTATCTTTTTTTAATAGTTGATACCATATTAAGCTATTAAAAAATACCGAGGTCAAGGTTTTTAATTATGCCCAAAGCTTTAATACATTCAATAATCACTTAAGTGTTAAATAAGATTTAAAGTTAGGTTTAAGGTTTAAGAGGTGCCATTAAACTATGACTACCTTTGATATAATAATTATTTTTCTTTGAAGTTAGTTATAGTAAAAAAATTAATAGCTTCTGTTTTGAGGGGTTTTGTGCATTATGATTTTCGGTTGGTTTTTACTTTTGTTCATTTGTTGGTTCATGTGTTTTTGCTCATCATCACATTTATTGGTTCATGTGTTCCTACTTGTCAGCATCTTACTTGGTTTTTGCTATTGTTCATCAACACTTCACTTGGTTTGTGTGTTCCTTTGTTCTTTTGCACCTCTTTTAGTTTTGCAACTCTTTGGTGCCTTTCTTAATTATGATGTTTAATGCATTTTAAAGTACATTTTTGTTGATCATTAGCCTTTTCTTGGTTCTACTACTTTTGATTTTTTATTCCTTGGCACCTTTCATAATTATGTTTTGTTCCTTAAATTGTTGTTATTCCCTTTTATTTTGCTTTATGCAAGTGTGGGAGGGATGGAGGTTTTTTTCAAGTTTTAATTCCAAGTTTTAGGTAAGTTTTGCTTTTAAAATTTCTATTTAGTTTTTAAATGCTTCAATTCCAAGTTTGAAGGTGTCAGTAAAGTTTTGCTTTGAATTGCTATTAAGTTTGTTATGTGTAAAGCCAACAAACACACTTATCCAACATACATCTATTCACAAAACATATTAGTTCATTTTTTTTTTCATCTTACATTTTTTGGATGATGAAAAAAGGGTAGAGAAGTGAGTAATTTTTTTCATAATTCTAAATGTTTGTAAATGATTTGATTTGATTTTTGTAGATAGTTGAAAGAACTAAACATTAAACCCTTTATTTTAGTAAAAAAAATACTTGTTTATGATTTATCCTTCATTTTAGGCCATTATCTTGTATTTTTTTGTTGGTAAATGGAGTCTAGTCAAAATGAAAACATAATATCCATTAAAACTGAAATGGAACTAAATGTCAATGACATGAATATTGAAGAGGAAATTGTGAAAACATAAAAAAAAAATTGAAAGTCTTTAAACATAAAATAACATAGCAAAATATAATGACAAAGGACTACAAACAAATCTTCAAAAACTACATTCTTAAATAAAAATATGGAAAGGACATAACAAAAATGCATTATGTTGGACCTTCTATTGTGTTAATGATAGGACAAATGTTGAAAGGGGAAGTCTTCAAATCATGAAATGCATCATTTGTTATGCTAATCATGTGAACAATATTAATCCAAGCACTAAAAATTAAAAAATGTTTAATAACATATTATAAAACTTGTGGAATAATTGGTTTGAGAAAACATGTGAATGTCAATCATGCCATAATTGCAAAAAAAATTGAAGAGGAGATTAACAGTTCAATAATAAATTTTGTTGAAAGACAACTAACAAATAAAAGGCTTAATGTGTTAGGCACTACAATTTTATTTTTTTGTTGTTAAAGATTATATTCAAAAAATTGATGTGCAATAAAATTTTTTTTTGCAAGACCTTGGTCTTTTGATTGTGAAAAATCACTTGTTTTTGTAGTTTGTGAAAAAAAATTAGTTAAAGTGTTTGATTTTACATCTATGTCCTCAAATTATCTTCCTTTCTAGAGAATAATTTTCCAAAAAAATGTTGCCTAACTTAGTGGAGAAAATGAAACAAGCTTATTTTTTTCCAAAATTGATTGATTATATTTATGTAACAAGTTTTGATTTATGGATTTCCAAGGGGGCACATGATATATTTGCTCTCGTTATTAATTTTATGATATATGATTGGTAGCCTAAACAAGTGACTGTTAGTTTGTTTGAAGTAACATTGACAACTAATCAAGCTTTGGCCAACAAGTTGACATAATTGTTTGATCAATATGGGTTACGAAGAAAAACCATTGCATATGTCAAATAAATTTGAATATTATGACAATTGGCTTGAAATCCATTGTGAGATGTGAATTCATAGGTTTGGATGAAAGTTTTAAAGGTACTTGTTTTGGCCATGTTTTTTCTAAAGCATTTTAGTATGTTATTATTGATGAAAAGGTTTGCATAAATTTCATATTTGTTTCTATGAAGTTTGCCCAATTAAATTTGCAAACATGTAAAATCTAGCCTAAGTTTGTTGGGAAGGGCAAACAAGAATGGAACAAGGCTTGTTCAACTTCTAAACTTCACCCAAGAAAATTGAATACTTTAATGAAAATAGGTGAACTTTTAATTATCTTTTACAACCTATTTTTTCCCTTTTTTTTTATTAAATCTTGTTGGTTGCATATACTAGCATAACATGATTAAATAGTTCTACAAAATTTCCAACAAAATCATGATGTTCCAAGAGGTTTTGCAATTCAAAGATTTTTATTATCCTTTATTATATTAGGCAAAATATTATTAAAATCAATAGGAAAGTGCCACCTCTTTTCACATGGCACATTTCTAAAATAATTTTGGATTTTTTCTCTTATTGTGAGTGTTTATGATATGATATGAACCAATCTAATAGCCATTGGTTGCTTTCTAATGCATTATAGTCTGCCATTGTTGTGTGTTAAAAATTCAAGGAAGAAGTTACAAATCCATGAGATCAAGTCAATTTGATTGATGATGATGATTCTAGGACTATTCTTAGTTGTTTTCATTTGTTTCCAACATCAAAAAAGGGAAGTTTGTGATGTTATGGAATCTTTCATTTCTTTTAAAATAAATTTTGAAAAAAGAAAAAAGAAACATGTTGTCTTTGTTGCTAAAAGCCTTTTAATGGGAGAAAATGTATAACAAAATTTATGGAGAAGCCAACAATCAAATATGTCTTTTCATAGGAAAGAAAAAGGAAAATAAATACAACAAAACAACAGAGCACATGGGGTCCATAACAACTTTAACATCGTCATCACAAGTCCCATTCACATCAAAATTAACATCAAACAAATTGAATACATGTAAAAAATTCCAAAGCATGAACATGAAGCATTGAAAAACACGACAAAACACAAAAGTCTCTAAGCTTTTCAATGACTAGCAACACCAAGTCATTGTGTAATAGGGTGCCATTGTCATCATCATGTGTTACCATGTGCCATCTCCATCATTAATATCTGTTGAATTGAAATATGCATGCTAATGATGACGATATTGACCTTCATTGTGACGAGACTCTAAGGAACTATTCATCCATTTGAAAATTGTTCATCCATCTTTCAAATGCTATTCAATTTCCATCCATTTTAATTGATGATCACAAGTGCAAAGACCAAATATAAATTTTGATCAAAGAGATCTTGCGGGATTGAATCGATTCATAAAATGTCACACATAAACTATTTGGCGAGGGTAGATGTTGAGTTAGTGAATGGACAAAAAAAATGGTGAATGAATACTAGAATACTTGGGTAGGTGTGTAGCTTCAACATTTTTTGTGCCAAATCATTGATTTATTTTGAAATTTGAATTTCAGCATATATATGAGTTTTTAATTTTGAACTTTTCAACATGTAATAAATATAACTATTAAATGTAGTATTCTTGTCTTAACATTCTTATGGTCTTTATGGTTAGTTGGTTTAGATCTTTTACATTTGTTATGTAGTTGGACATGGTTTCAATTCTTGTTGCTTACAAATTTGAATTTTTGAAATCTTCGATATTAGAATGTTAATAAATTTTCAAATATCCTACAAAATAAAAGATAATTTAATTTATGCTAAAGCTACCCATGTATTAGTTTTAGCCCTAAATCTATCGATGAGAATTCGAGCTTAACAATTAACCTTGGACCTTGCCCTTCTTCCTCACCTATAAAATAAGAGAAATAATAGGTGAGGAAGAAATGCTTGGGCATTGTTTTTTTTTTTTTCCTAAGGACCTTGCCCTCCTTCCTCACATGTGGATGATTATCAACCCACCTAGCACACAAATTTGAGGAAAAAGAAAAGAAAAAAAAGAAGGAAAAAAAAAAAAAAAAAAAAAAAAAAAAAAAAAAAAAAAAAAAAAAAAAAAAAAAAAAAAAAAAAAAAAAAAAAAAAAAAAAAAAAAAAAAAAAAAAAAAAAAAAAA
>Ga0116231_10008034_pt1 | contig 18797 bp, 12 predicted proteins | sample S1TSphgellanicum_2_FD_89695 | JGI IMG/M metagenome (GOLD analysis project Ga0116231, IMG submission 89695) | Host-associated microbial communities from peat moss isolated from Minnesota, USA - S1T2_Fd - Sphagnum magellanicum MG | ecosystem: Host-associated > Plants > Peat moss > Unclassified...
AATATTTGACTACCAAATGTTCACCCTCCTATGAAACCTCTTGAGTCAAAACATGTATCAAAAGTTGTTAATGTCATTTGTTATGGTAGATGCCACTTGGAAATCCTTAAAAAAATCTTGTAAAGTCCATATGAATGAAGGCCACAATAGAGATTTTGAAAACATGTTCCTTAGGCATTTTTTTATAAAAAAATAACAATAAAATCCATTTCAAAAGGATCATTGAAAAGAAGGTCCAACTTTGATCCTTCAAAAATCAATAATTACCATTTGAGTAAGGCTTTTAAGAAATCACACTTGATTTTATTATTTCATTTTTCAATGCATACTTAATCATTATTAAAAACTTATAGTGGAAATTAATATGAATTCTTCAATTCATTAACAATTAATCAATTGTCCAATCCATATTTTTGAACTTCAAAAGTATGTTATTAATAATGAATGCATTCTTTTCAAAAAATAGTTTTACACGTGTTTTCATAATCATCACGTTAATATACTACCAATTTTGACAAATTCAAAACTATGTTATTCATCATAAACACAATGCACTTTGCAAAAATGATCATTGTGACACTAAAAGTGAAGCATTCAACCATGCATTCACCCTAATATAGTTGACCTTGGTAAATCTACACATCTCATTAAAGATCCTTAAACTTTTAGATATTTATGAAGCTAGATGATCAAAATTGTTCAGTGCAAATTTCAAGTTGAATATAATTTAGTATAAAGATCTTATACATTCCATAATTTAAACCTTTGTAGGAAATGTAGAAAGCTAATTCAAACTTAACAAGCTTCTTTTAAACCTTTAAATAATGCACAAAAGCCCATTAAAACAACCTATTTTAAACCTTTAAGTATCACATATGTAAACATCATGAATTACAAGGCTTGAAAGATACTAGAAAGTCCATTAAAATTAGTCGATATCAAGTTCATTCAATTTGACCAATCCAATGATTGCTCAATTGATGTTGCTTGATATGTAGGTATACACATGTGCATATATATGGTGAAGGTTTTAGTAGTGCTTATTGATGATGGGCTTTCTATGACCAATTATGTGTGCTACCTACTAGTTTCCAACTACAAATCATTCATCTAGTTGTTGAAAACATTCCGCAACAATTGTTCCAAATTCTTTTTATAGGAAACTATATCAACAATATTATATTCCACACATGTAGAAGTCTCCAACTATCTCCCAATTGTCTTATAAATAAATAAAAATTCATGCAAAGGTATAGGGACACAAATTATTGTCCTGGATTTTGTAACATTTTGTATCCATGTTATTTCACTTTCATCAAAATGTTATCAAAAATCCCTGGTGCAACTATAAGGATTCAAAATCACAATACTATTGAGGTTAAAAAAAACCAATTCTAATGTTGTATTAAATTGCCAATTGATAAACACAACAATGCTCAATTTTTTGCATACCATAAATCTAGATGTGTAGTACCTCATTATTCAAAAGAAAATATAACTGGTTGAATTGGATGCATACGGTGGGCAATAAAACATACCCAATAATAATTTTCACTCACATGCTAATGTATGTATATTCCCACTTACTTACCCCCTTGATAGAGGTTTGACACCATCTAGATCCCAACAAAAACAAAATAATTATCAATTCCATAAACAACACCATGTGTTTTTCTATCACCGCCATAATTTAGTCCTTGATCAATTGAAGATTGTTGCAAATCATAGTAGCATTACGCTATCCATTCCAAGACAAGCCACCCCATTTTACAATATGTACACTATAGTTGTAAACACATAGTTCACAATACTTGTAATTGCAAAATCAAACTCCCTAGAACATGTACCACTCAAGATAAATGGCTTCATCAATTTTTGGCTAAAAAATCATATTATTATCATACTAAGGATATACTATTACTTCCTTTCTTTAGATGGCAGAGATCCCCCCTTATTGTCATATCTGTAATTCAATACAAGTACGCCCATCCTTCAAAAATGTTGCATCACAACTTATAGATTAGCTTTCAAAACACACAAGCACATCAAATCCAAGCTTTTATTTTGCCACATAACTAGATTCCACAACCTTAACTAGTAATAAAACATACAATTTCATGGTACTTACCTTAGCCACGGTTTATAATCATCACCTACAATGACCATAAATAACATCCTTGCCATTTTTCAATGCATCCTTTGGATATAAAGTTAACCACCTTATTCATTTTTTAATGCATCCAATACAATAGATATAAAATCATCCCCATGTTTCATGCCCCCTTCAACACAATCCATTTTTCAATGCATTTTGAGAGTAATTGAATTGCTTCAACATGAAAGTACACACACAAATTATGCAATGTTATAACACGTCATATTGGATATGGGGAAGATGATGCATGTGATAAAGTTTATAGGTATCCTTGATGATATATTGCCATTGGGTTCTTGCCCATTGTATTATTCCAAACACCATGTGCTAGAATAACCAAGGCAACATTTGTTTTTATAATGATTTCATTGATTTGTATAATGTATTATAACTACTAATATAACCAAATCAAGATCATAATGAAGATCCTACTTAAACCTCACCACACAATACACCTTTACAACTATTGTTAACATCATTTCCACAATATACCTTGGTTTGCAAAATTGCTTACACCTTACCAAATGAAATTTCATCTTTTCTACTCTTCATATAAACAAAATTATACACAATTACACACATACACATAATCTCTAAAGCAAGGAGATCATATACACATAAAAAGTAATAAAGAAATAAGCTCAATAATTTATGTTCTTCAAAATCAATCTTTTATACTTTTTCATTGGTATGTATGGAACTATATATAATTTCTTCAATTGAAAATTCTAATTGGTAGGTAATGTTTTGGTAGTACATTACATTTGGTAATCCTCAAGTTTGACACACTATTATGTTCTACTAATAGTATATTTGATTAACATTAAATTTAATGAACCATTTAATGGTTTTAGACCCTAAGCCACATGATGTGGCACTGAGGTTAGACCTAAACCTAGGCCACATGACACCTAGGCTAGGCCTCAACCTATGCCATACCATGTGATGCCTAGGTTAAACATGAACCTTGGTGATTCATGTGGTGCCTAGGCTACGTCAAGTGGCACGTAGGTTAGGCCTATGGTTTCACCACATTGCACTTAAGGCTAGACCACATAGGCCACATTGCACCTAGCTTAGACTTAAATCTAGGCCATGTGGCTAGGTTAGGCTACATATATATAACTTAGACTAGGTTATCTAAGTAAGTAGCTTAGCTTAGACCACCTACATATTTAGGCTAAGTATATATATAGGTAGGCAACCTATAAGTATGTAAAGTAAATATATTAAGTAGCTTATAATAGACCTATGTACACCTATGTAATAAGTAGCCTAATATAAATATATAGGTAGTTTAAAAGGGTTTTAATTAATCTACTTGGATGCAAAGTTGCAAATGTGCATAATATTTCATCCATCCATTTGAATTTGTTCATCCATTTTTTAAACAAGATTTGCTAAAAAGAAAACCCCCCTTTTTTACCAAGTAGCTTTCAATTGTGTGTTGTTTTGAATTGGATCCAACTATGAATTTTTAAATTATTTTATTAGAAATCGGAGATGTTAATTAAGTTGAGCCACCAATTGAAATGGTCAAAAATTGGAAATGGTTTTTGACTTGGGGACCACCTCCCCTAATTGGGATATCATTGTCAACTTCCCAAATTTATTCTTAGTCAATAGGACAACTTAAGTGCAATGTCATTAAATGTCACTCTTTCAATTGGGGGATGTCACAACTCCACATGTTAGGACAATGGATGGATGAAATGCAAGGTACATTTATGTTTCATTTGTGGGGGCTACAAATAAAGTTGTGACCAATTAAAATCCCATGAGGATCAACTAAACTACAAGTGCAAAATTATCAGTTCCATGTTGCGATGGTTATTTGATTATTGTTTATTTACATAATCCAAGAACACTCATGGTTGAGAACTCAAATGTGATAATGTTTTCCAAGTGGGCAAGCAAAATGAAAAGGTAACATTTCAACCTATACCCTTAGGAAGGATTGACCCTTTTAGACATACCCTCCATACTCATCAAAAAATAGTTACATAATTATCGTTGTTTATCTTAAGGACTATTTGTAGTTGTAGGTCATATTTATATTATGTACCTATTAAATACTAATAATTAGATACATGCCTATTTACTATATATCTACCTATTAGGTACTTATAGGTAACATACTAGATACTTACTAAATACCTAGCCACTTACCAAATCAATAGTTAGGTATTTAACTAATGTGTACTTATAATACTAGGTAACTAAGTCCTTAATAGGAAGTTAGTAGGTAGCCACTAGGGTTAACGTTTAATTACTACATACATACCTACTACTTATTAGCTAGCTATAAAAGTACCTAACTAGGTAGCTAGTACCTACCTCTAGGTACCTACTAATTATTAAGTTTCTAGGTTACCTATGCTAGGTATTATATAAGTATTAGGTGGTATAGGCCTAGGTGCCACATACATTATGTTAATTAATAAGCTAACTAATAGGTATTAAATATCTAAGGTTTAAATAGGCACTAGGTGGTTTAGGCTTAGGTGCCACCTTGTATAGTCTTAGCCCAACTTAGGTGCCACTTATGCTACATTAGTTAGTAAGCTAAGTTAATCAATAAGTAATAAGTTAGGTAATTAATTGGTACATAATAGGCCAAGTTACATAAATAATTAGGTATTAGTTAAGTAAGTAAGCAAATAGCTAAACAATTGTTAACTATAGGTAGTTGTGACTAAATTACAATTGGGTTATAATTAGTTAAATTGTACCTTGGTTACAATTAGATTGCAATTATGTTGCAACTAAAATGTTTATCCCATATTATTTGTTTTCCATAACAAGTTTCTAAAATATATATAAAGGTGAATTATAAATGTTGGAGACACAAAAAACTTTGAATTAGAATAACCATTTGGGATGAGCTAATCACAAAAGTTTTACTCTAAAGGGTAAACCTAAAATGAAATAAGATTTAACTATTTAGGTGACACTTGGCCCAGGTTTAAGCTTAGCTTAGGTGGCCTTAATCTAGGCCTAGCCTAAGTTCATGTCACAACCCTGACATTGGATTTGTGACTAAATTTAAAGTGCAAGGCTCACAAGGTTAAGAGAGTGGGTTCGGATGTGAAACACACTTTCACAAATGGGGGAGAGTGCAAAAGATGGAGCCCAATGACTCCCAAGTGCCCAAATGTTCAAAGATTTGGTTGAAAAGTCAAACAAACACCAAATTGGGCCCCTAAAATACCATTGAAAAGGTTTTGAAGTGTAGATGCCTAAAGTGATATTGTGTTCATTTAGATCTAAAATGCATGAGTTATCATCAAAAGAAAGGTTGGGAGTCAAATTGAGAATTTGACTCCCGACCACAAACCCCCTTAAAGTAGGGGTCAAATGATTTACGATTGGGGTGTACAATACACCTTTGGAAAGATCTTTTTGAGTATTCTAAGATATTTCCATTGCATGCTCCAAACATGTTTATTTTGATGAAAATATGAACATTCAAAAACTTTAAGACACCAATAGTCCCAATTTAAAAAGTGCCATTTGGATGTAGTCACTGTGGAAACTATAGGGAAGGGATTGGTGCCTCCTCCCAAAGGTTGCGGGCTGTGTAAAGCTTATGTTTAAAATTGTCCTTATTAAATTTGATGCACCACTTGCAATCAACTTGCACTAACTGTTTTCTTTCATTGGTTGTGCAAGTTGATTTCATCTTGAACTCTTGTATGTGAATTAGTCCTAGTCCCATCTTCAAGTTCCATCACACTTTCATACCCTTGAAATGTTACGAGCTAAGGAGCGTGCCCCGATTCCTTTTTTGTTTTTCCGTTGTTTCACTTTGGGACCCACAAATTTGGGTTCCCTATGGAGTTTGGGGGCGCGTCAATTTGGGCCTAGTTTAAGTCCGAACTTAATTTAAATTTGGGTCTATCCTAAGTATAAACTTAACTTTAGTTTGGGCTTAACTTAAGTGATAAGTAATCTTGTGTGGCGGACATGTCAACAAACTATTGGTTAGACTTTTCGCTTAACTTAAATGTAATATAGTCAAAATTACAACTCTATGGCCTAGTTGGAATATAGTTGAAATTTCAACTCAAAATTTGATGATGTCATGATTTGTTGACAAATGAAGTTCATCCAATGGGAGGTTACAATTGAAAATATCAATTATAATGGTGTCCATGTCATTTGTAACTAAAATGGTAAAAAATGGCTATTGTTGCATGGTGGCGACATGTGGTATCATTTTCAATTGCAATGTCACTTTCGACTTATACTTATCAATTATTCTAGTAAAAATTTGAAAAATAGTTGAAAAAAAAAAATTGAAATTGGAAGGGTCATTTTCAATTATAATTATAATTGAACCTGAATTGAAAAATGTAGTTGAAATATAGGGGTTTTTTTTCTAATGATTACCAAAATAATCAAAAATATGACTTATGATGTAGCAATGTTATTCAATAGTTGCATGATGTTTGATGGCATCACATCTGTAATCAATATTTTGATTATAAATCAACTAGGAAGTTTGTTGATGCCAAAAATATTTTGAAGTTGGCCCTCCAATCAAAAGTCATTTTCAATTGTCCATAAAATCGATAGGTGGATCAGTTTACTTAGTAATCACCATTACTTTATTCAAATATATAGATTTTGTAGTTGTGACATAGTTGAATTCTTTTTGGTTAAAAAAAAACATTTAATCCTAGTGTCAGTGTCAAGTCAATTTGTGAGTTTTTTAATAACATTTAGAAAGGTAATAATGTTAGCTTTATTTACTCCCTATCATCTTGGTTGTGTTGTTGAACTATAGTTACATTTGCATCAATTGACATATCTTCCCACGATAAACAACTCCTATCTTTAAATAAACTTGGTTTCCCTTGTGTCATAAAACTTTTTGATGAAATTCCTTTAATTGCCATGGATCCACCTTCTTGTATGGTTGGTGCAAGGGAAAATCAATTCCCAATTTGCATTTGGACTAATAACCAATTCAAAGGATTTTTTTGGTGCACATTGCAACATCTTTTTTAAGGCTACATCACATGTTTAACATGAAATTGTTAGGTTTCCCTTTGGAGTGATGCATGTGATCTAGGTTGCATTTGTTGGGGATGGCATTGGCACTTGTACATTTGATATTAAGGCCACTTTCATAATCAAAGGATTATGAATGGTCATTATAGTGTCAATTTACTCGATCACATGTGCCTTTGAATATTGCAAATGTTGAGGGAGGTGAACAATGGACTCTTGCATTGGGGTATTCCCATCCTCATCCACATGTCTTTCTTCCAATAATGATCTATATATTTCCTTGGCCATGTGCATCCCACTACCACTTTCATTCCCCCTTGTCAAGGTAGTAGTAGATTGTCTCACTTGCTTTTAATTTTTTTCCCATTTGGCCAAGTTGAAGATCTAAGGTGGTTTTTGCAACAAAAAAATTGGAAACCTTCAAGAGATTTTTTCACCCCTATCTTGCATTTTCCTTTGTTTAAGACATGTTTAACCTTGAGGTTGTTGTCAAGGGCTAATGTCATGCCATGTATATAAGTTGGCATGGACTTTGTTTCCATGATGACCTCCTTGTTCCTTGATATTGTGAGGGACCTTATAAAGGTGCGACATGTCACCCAAGTTTGGGCAATTTTTAATTGTGTTCTAATGACATGCATAACTAACATCACACCATGTGGTGATCATAATTGACTACCACCTCCACATCAAAGCCATGGATATTAATAATCAATAGTTTATTTACCCACCCCCCTTCTCAGCTCTAATGCCACATAGAACCTTGGGTTTTAAGTGTGGGGGTTATTGTGATCAATTCCTAACTCCTTGCCAATGTGGTTGGTTCTCCTCCACTGAATTATATTCAATTGGTAACATTTTCATGTAGGTAATTTAAGTTCCATTGGGTGATTTGGATTAAATGCTTTCACCCACTCATGACAAGGGTGTTTACAAACTAGAGTATCCATAAAATTATGTACCAATTAGGTTTTTTTAAAAACATCCTTTCAAGTTCAAATGCTAAGATGAAAAATTTGAACACACATTGATGAAAAATGTATTATTTTTACACATTGAAGAACTATAATTAGCGAAGGTATATATATGATTAAATACAATATTTATTTGTTTATTTGTTTATAACATTGCCATTGAAATTTTCCATAAAAATTATGCATATGGATTCATTAAATAAAAAGTCTTCAATGAACAACACTTATCTTCTACCCAAATTTTAATTACATGTTGATGAACCATAAATATAAGTTTCCATGCCATTTACAACATGATCTTTGTGGAATTCCTATATTTATTTTCATCAATAGTGTGCCTTGGGATGTATTAACTAGCGGCCCCTAATGATCTTTTGGAAACTTGATAGTTTTTTTTGCTTTGAGAATGAACATTTGAAAATTGTAGGTTTCTAACATTGTAAAAATGCAATATAAAAATAATTTTTATGGAATTTTATTGTGCCTTTCTTGGTCCACTATAATTTACATTCACCCATTGATCATGGTGCACCATAGTAGATTGAACACCAAAATTAACTTAGGGGTACATTCATGAATTAAGGAGTCACTTAATGTGTAACCATTTTTTAGGTTTAAATAATTAAAATCATGTATAACTCCAAGTTTTATGAATGCTTGATAAATTTATACAATAATGTTCTTAATATATCAATGTAACATTTGGATACATTTGAAAGTAATCAAATGAATATAAATACCAAAAAACATTTGTTAAACATTGTAACTAATCTTTTACAATGCTAAAAGACATTATTTAAGCATTATTTAATCATTACTTAAGCATTATTTAAGCATTGTTCAACCAATCTTGAATTGCAACATGAGCTTTTTGGGACTATTTAAGCACTAAATAATAATTGCCTAATGGTGCACATTAGTGTCTTAATTTGTGAATGTGCCTTTAGTACTTTCATGAATTTATGTGTTAAAAAAGATAAAACTCCTCTTGACATCCATTTTGAATTATACCCTTTCGTGTTATTTTTACTTATCACAAAGTTGAAAATTGACAACTAAAGGGCAATGTTACAATATGTTATCTTACCTCCAATGAAACTCATGATGATGGTTTGTGTTTTGTGATAGTATATTTCCACCTTAAAGACATCTAAATCAAAAGTTGAGTGAGGTATTGTTTCAAGTTCCTTGATAGGAAGGTCTTGATGATTCCTCGAATTATTGAATGGAAAAGCTTCTTCATTGGCAAGCATAAATGGGTTGGTCCAACCCTCTTTTGCTTTTTTCAATCGCAAAATTTCACCTAATTTGGCATCCACCATGAAGGTATCATTGTTGAACACATGGTCAAGTGTTTGAATTGTAAGCATGGTGGTAGGTGTGGTTCTTTTGTTGGATGTAAAGCTCTAATAGTTCATTTTCAATGTGTGAGGCCATTGGGTCCCATTAAACCTTAAGCCAAATTTGAGCAATTACAAGTGAAAGCAAAGAAAATTTGCAAATTTTCATTAAGGTGTAGCACCGAGATCACTTAGCCACTTTCAATTAAACTTAGTGAACATGCAAAATGAATGGGATAACAAATATGTGCAAGGCAACAAATCTAAAGAACAAATTTGTTACATTGCAATCTATCCAATTGAACACACTTTAGATGCATCACAAACTAACTTTTTGGGGCTATCACCTATAATGCATAAATATTCAATAATGCATAGTAGACATCATATACTTCAATTGGGAACCAATGTGCTTAAGATCAAAACAACAAACTTTTATAATCCATGCCCTAAAATGGATCACTTGGAGACTATCATCGTCCTTCAAACTTTCAATCACATTATTTTGTTTTGATTAAACCATTAAATGTAAGTTTTTAAAATCCACCTTTCAATTGAAGGGTTCCATGTTTTAACCTTTCACACAATTATTTGCAAGCTCAAGGACATGGTACTTGTTTTTCATATTTTATCAATGTGGTCGAAGGCATAAAGACATATTGGAATTTTAGCACGTATACATTGATTAATTAAAATAATGTAGTTTAAAGACAAAAAAATTACTTCCATCTTGTTTGTTGGGGAAATATTACATGTATACAAATAGTTAGGCCCCTCCAAAGGGGATGCTAGTTGGAGGCCACACACCATAAAAACTACAATGTTTTTTTTTGAAGGGTACATTACAAAAAAATTCATAAGTTCTTTTACTTAAGTAATAAACAAAACATATGCATGGTTGATAATTGAAGTCATAAACTAATAGTCAAAATTGTTTAATTCATTAAAAACCACTTGGGAAATTTGGAGATACACATACATAGTACCTATTTGGTTTAGCATTCAAATGCCCAATCACTATTTTATTTTTCAAAATTGAGCTTGGCAATGAAAATGATAATTTATGAAAAAATTGAAGTAATATTATGCTCAAATGATGATGATTAGTCATTTCATGCAATGTTCATGAAAAGATTTCATTAAATGAAACATATTTCACAATTTCGTCTCTTCATCACAATTTTTGATTACAAGTACTTGAGATTTCATTTTATCCAACAACTTAAATGAAGCATATTAGACATTGGAATTGTTACTAAACATAGGCATATAAGCAATTGGTAAACACCTATCTATTAAATATTATTTAGCGTGAACAAAAAAAAAGATAAATAAAACCTACACAATTGTTTCAAATATGCAAATTTTGTACATTGGTGGGTAGATAACTTTTTAAACTTTTGGCATTATAGGTAGGCAATTTCTAGAAATTTGGCATTTAAAAATATATAATTAGTAAATGTCAAACTTAAAAATATGCAGTTGTAATTTTTGTTTGAAACTAGTGAGATGAGATTTTTCTAGGGCATTATGGTTTGTGACATGGTTTTACCCTATATTCATTGTAGATGCATTCTACATTGTTTTGTATACTAATGAATAAATAAATATATGAATGAATTCATCTTCTCCTTTTCATGGACTAAAGGAACCTTAAAAATGAGTTCTTAAACTAAATTTGATTTGTACATAACATAATTAATCTTCATTCGCCTTTCATACTAATCTTGTGGGCTTTATCCAAGTCCTTTTGATAAAAATATGATGGTAGATCTACAATGCATACAACAATTGTGCTATCAATTTTAATATGGGGTTGTTTGCACGAGTTGGAATTGTAGGTTAGATGGATGTTGTCATTTTTTTTATATTGATGTGAAAATGGTAAATTTATTTTTCTAATGTTTGTTGCATTTGTTATGTATATTTCCCATTTTTCAAAGTATTGTGTTTCTTTGTTTTCAAGGTGAAAATTGTGCCAAATAGGATTGGGAACTTTAAAATTTTGAAACGTGAAGTCTAAGACACCACTAACCCACTATCAACAACTAACAAGAAAATGCAATATATATAGGTATAAGGGACCATGTGCACGAACTTGCAAAAGTCTAATTGGAGACAACTTAAGCATTAGGTAATTCATGTGCAATCCCCAAATGTTTGTTCCAAATTCAAACATGCATCTATTTTATTCCAAATGTTTTACTCCATGCAATATTTTACTAACATGAAAATATTTTATTTCAAATATTTTGCTATTCCAATAGATACAAGTATATACTTTGGACATTGCTTGAAAATATACACTTGTTTATATGCTCCCTATTAAAACGTACAAAACTTAAGTTCTTTGAATGCTAACAAATTTGCATGCATATTTCCTCCCAATCATCTTAATACACATCATGTATTAGGAGATGAACATTCCTTTGGTTTTTATTATTGTGTGATTAATCAACCAAATTTGTTGGAAATCAAATTTATGCTTGTGGAAATAATCATTATGTAGCCTAAACATAGTGAACTAATTGGTTCAAATTATTATATACATATATATATATAGCAAGTTTGGCAAGTCCGTGCCCAGTAATTATTTAATTTTGAAAAAAGGTTTGATGAGGAAAATAAAAATATTTAAAAATTCAGCTTTTCTTGTGAAAAAAAATAATTCGACATATTCATAGGAATTTTCAAGTTTTTCATCCATGTGTGACAATTGAACGGCCATTTTCAATTGTTTGCAACAACTTGAGCTTTTTGAACCTAATTATTTACTAGGTAATCCTAGTTAGTGTGGCTCCTGTATGTTGTGCATTTTGTATGTCTTCTTTAATATTTTTGTTTTATTGTATTTGTGAAGAATGTGCAATGGTTAAGAAATAACAACGTTTACATTGTGGGTTTTTCACTCCCATCAACAAAGAAGAGGTGGAGATTAGCGTGGAAAAAGATTTTGCAAGGTTGAATGAAGGATTGGAAAAAAGCTAGATAATGCATGAAAAGGAGATTTTTAAGCACCAAAAATAGAAATCAAAATGATTTAGAACCCTACATTTCTCATACAAAATAATAAATTAGTGAAGAGAATCTACTATACTTAAAAATTGCAAATCATATATTGGTGACATCAACAAATTTGGACAACATTTGTTCATGACTAGATGAAGAAAAATTAACAATCAAACAATTTAAAAATCATTATAGTTACATTGCCCTAACTTGTTAAATGACAACACAATATATGATTCATTCAAGGCATGCTGCTTAAGTTCAATTGTTTTTAAAATTAGAAACCCAAAAGTTCATTCCAAAAAAATTGAACACTATTATCATTTGCTGTTAATTCATGAGGTATAAAATTTCTATTTCAAATTTCAACAATGTACTAAAGCAAATAAGGAGTGAAAATAAAAATGAAATGACAAAGGTCCTATCACCAACAAAAGGCCAATGTCTTACTTCTATAACCAAGGGGGGGTGATTAAAATCAACATTCAACTACCAATAGGGTGTAACAAAGGAGAAGTGTGAATTGGAGGTGGGTCCATTAGGGGTGAAAATTAAGATAGAAATAACCCCTATGCTATACACTTTGTTTTGAAATGGAAATTGCTTGTAGCTTTCAAAGTGCAGTTGGAACTACTTGTTCAAGGACATGATTGAGAAAGGGGGGACCTTCAAGGCCTTTGGTGCTATCAATTTGTTATTCAAATAATCAAAGATAACTATTGCTAAAGTATTGCTAAAGGCAATAACTAATATCTTGTATGGAAATTATGTTAATTGTTTTCTTAAATTTGTGTTGCTTATGAAGTTGTGATGTGCATGGAGATTGAATGAGAAAGAATAACTGTTCTAGTGTTCAAGTTGGACTAGCAATGACACAACCAACAAGGGGGGTTCCTATATTTGGAAAAAAAACAATGTTGACATGAGGGTTTAAAGCAAGGTTTTTAAAATTAAAAAACACATATAATATTTTACTTTAAAAATTTAAAAAAATTAAAGTAGAAAGTTTAATTAATTTTCTGAATTTGTGATATAAAAAATTGGTGATTTAAAAAAAAATAGCGAATTTTTTCCAATTTACAACCAAAAAACAAAACAAAAAAAATTGTTTTGGTAAATTAAAAAAAAATTGTCTAGAAAAAACAATGGCTGAAAGGTGTTGAAGGAGTACAATGGAATGGTTCTTGAGGGACTCTTGAGCGACATGAAAGCAAACTTCAAGAAAAATGAACACAAAACATCATACATCATATGCATGTTACGCATTTAACTAAATTCAAAAGTTGGTTACACAAATTGTTGATGATAAAAATGTTTTGAATTATTTTTTCCTAAAGTTAATTTAAAATTTTGTCAATGAGTCGTTTAAAGTTTAAACAAGGAAAGTCATGCATCAACTAGTGTTGACAAATGGTCACAAACCACTTTGAAGTGTTGTTGAAAAAGGAAGACGTTTGTCTCACATGGGCCCAAGGTTTACTAGGGAAAAAAAAAGGGTTATTCAAGTAAAACCTGAGAGAGAAAAGATGAATTTACTAATAACTATTGCTCCTCAAATTTGCTGTTCAAGCCAAGGTCAAACATGAAACAAGACCTATACCACCCAAAGATCAGGCTCTATTCAGATTTCAGATAGGTATTGACAAATTCCATTCCAAGTTTGCTGATGAGGGTTTTAAATTTTTTAAAAACTTGAAAAAAAAAGATATTTTCCAAAAAAAATTAATTTAATTAAAATTTCCAAAAAAGAGAGAAAAAAATGGTTTAATTTACACTTCAAAAAATCCAAAAAAACCACCAGCAGGCAAATGAGTACTTGGTCTGAAAAGGGGTTGGGGGGGGGGGGCGCTCCAGGTCCAACCTCACAAGTTACTCTGGTGAGTGACACCATGTGTGTGCTTTTCAGACCATCCCAACTAGACCAGCCACTTTGTTGTAGCCAAGTGGAATATGTGACTGGAGCCAGTTTGATGTGATATGGAAGGGATCCTTGATTTTGTGTAGATTTGCTGACTGCTGTAATTGATGCAGTAGCTTGAACAAACACACACCTGGTTTGCAGTACATGCAAAAACTGCTGTCTTGGGCCAAAATCAACAAGTGGATGATTTTTTTTTCTCCTTATTAGAGTTATCCATAAAGTCACCCTGTCTTTGGGCATGCTTTCACCCCCTATCCCCACTTTCAGTGATATCCGCAAAGTAAGGAAATTTTATTAAGTCTCAGCGTGAAACTCTGGAACTCGGCATTTAATGCACAATGTTTGAGAGTAATTATAGTAGTTGTACAGGGTAGGAGCAGTGAAAATATGTGTAGCAGCACTCGAGGCGCTCAGGCAAAAGGAAAGACAGGATGAAACTTTAGTTAACCACCAAAATTGCTTAAAAACACTCGTCTGGGTCCCAGTTATTTCGTTTTGTAAAATTTCCATTCCCAGTTACCCGGTTGATGCCCTATTAATTAAGCGGAAACTGACCGCTCGCCCCCTAATGGTGGGACTTTACAAATAACTCTAATATCATAAAATTAAGGAATTGTGTTATTATTATTTATTACCTGTGTTTGCCTGGTATACCCTTAGTACCTTGGCAACTTGGACGCATGTCTGCTGAATAATTAATTCATTTTTAATTACGAAAGTTTCATATTGAAAAGTAGAATACCCCTGAAGATTCAATAATTCCCTTTTTAAAAAAATCTTTGAATTTTTTTGGGGAATTTTCAACAATACTAAAAAATATATAATTAGTGCCAAAGCTCACAAGGCATTACAGTATGTAGGCTTACTCCTGGTGCAAAGTATCAACACTCGCAGCAAGGATCTTCCTAGGCTGGAAAGACCTGAGGCAATGCCAGCCTTGTACCAACAGAAGCCCTGGAGTGACCTGAGGTAATACCAGGGTAAACTGGCTCATCACCACACACATAACTGAAAGTACTTACAGAATCAATCAAAGTGTACACTTCTGTTACCTATTTGATATTTTGTCTTTGAAGTATCACACATTTAAGAATGGTATGTTTGTCATTCCTCTCCTCTATTGTGCAATTGATGTGTTGTGGAAATCATGGTTGGTTGGGGGGCCCTTGTTGTCAAAAAAAGGTCTCAATAATATTTGCTCATGTATTGTTTTGAGGTCATATCATTATAAGCATTTGGCCTTTATTAACGCAATTGAAAAAATTTCACCTAATATCCGCAAATATCCCTCCTAAAAAAGGAGAGTGATCTTATAAACTAATCCCTTTTACTCTTTCGAGTAGGCATAAGAACCCCTCCTAATCTACATATGTTTACGTTTAAAAAAATGTTGGTCTCGTACTTTGTGACGGGGTAAAGCCCATGGGTGGGGGGATCATTCCCAAAATGCAGGGCCAAACTCAGCTATCCTTGGGTCCTTATTTTGGGAATGCCTTACCTAGGGCTTTACCCTACACTTTCAATGCACAAGTTCAACAAGGTGGTGTGGCTGTTCTGTATCTTCTCTCACATAATGTTCCTCTGAAGACAATAAGAGAAGAAAAGTGAGATCAAAGGGGCTAACCCCAAAATTTGTTTGGTGATGACTCTGGGTAGGGTGAGGACCAAGAATTGGGCTCTTTTGGGAATGAGGGGCCCATGCACAAGGTAAGAGCAAGTGTGATACCCAAATTCTCACAATAGCCCTGTTTGAGCTTCTTACCTCCATAAAGAACCCATATAATTTTGCAGGGCTCTGAACTCACTCATTTGAGAGTAGAAGAGACACCTTGATGCCTAAGCTGCCGTCCCTTTGTTGAGTCAGGAATTTTATGGAGGGTAAGTCGGCCTCCACATTCCGGGTACATGAGAAAAAAATTTATAGGTTCTTTTCAATACCTAAATTTATACTACATACCGGCATGGGGTTGTAGGTACTTCTCTGCTCATATGGAAGAGGCAAGTGTTGGTTTTGACCAACCCGACCTGTTTGTCCATTAGGTAGTCCCTTTTGACTGTGAGTGGGAAAATGGTGGAACTGAGGTGCTTGTTTTCCCCCATCTTCAGATGTTTTGGAACAAAGGAAAAATGAAAAAAATCCTCCCGCCCCCCACCCCCAAAACTTAAAAGAAAAAAAATCAAGGCACTTTGAGTGCATGCTGAGCCTTCCCATTGGCTGCATGAAATTTCTGTTTTCAAAACTGTTCGTCACCATTTTTGGCCTGGGCTAATACCCCCATTATAAATTGGGGGTACTTATTAGGTAATTGTTTTTTAACGTTGGTATCCAGACACATCTTGCTGCTGCCCAGACACACTTTGGTCAGGGCGTTGGGCCATTACACAGTTTGGCCAGTTAGCATCACTGGTTTCGGTTTCAATTAGTATAAACCAAACTGGAACTGGGTCTAATTTTTTGAACTGGAACCAGAACTGGGTTTTAAATCGGATCCAGTTGTGGGAACCGAACCCAAAAAACCCCGTTATGGAACTGAAATTTGTTTTTTAAGAACTGGAACTGGAGGTTCTTGATCAAAAGTCAAGACCCACCCAAAACACTCCTTGAGACCCATGTTATATGTTATGCATGTTTTGGGCTTGTACCAATAACTATGGATCAAGCCAAGGGCAAACAAGGCACAAAAAAAAGAAAGAAAAAGTACTGCCTGCAATAACAAGTATGTGCACATATACCTAATGTTGGGCATATAAGTCTGCCTGACTTCTAGTTTTAGCCCTAAATCATTGAGATTTTGAACTTAGTAGCACTTAATATTTCCATCTCAAGAGAGGATGATGGCAAGAGAGGATGATGGCAGTATGAGTTGATTTTTCAAATGCCGCAGATGGACAAGCAGGAGGCCTCTCTGCCTTGGGTGAACTGACACCCACATTGGTCCCATGGTTAAAAAAAAAACCCCAAAATCCATTTAAATTCCCTCTAAATATTACAAATATCCCATGCTCAAACTAAATCATCAGGGTCTCTCCAAATTCAAATCTAACATTTTCTGGGCTTTAATATGGCCACTTTATAAGAGGCCTCGCTCAAAAAGGTGAAGGTACCAATGGAGGTGCTGGTTCACCCTTGTGGCTGGGATATAATTCTAGGCACAACCCCTAACAGTGATGAAGGGTAATGTTTTTCATATTGCAAATATGTAGGTAGTTTATATATTTGGGGCTCCATGTTGCTTCACATACAAGTGATGATGATTAAATTATTTTTGGTGGACATAATATATTTTTTAATTAATTTTTTCTTTTCAAAAAATAAATTTTTATTTATTTATTTATTTATTGGCATTATATGTCATTTTGTCTCATTAATATATTTAAATTTTTTTGATTTGATAGGAAAAATGTCAATAAAAGTTGATTCATTAAAGAAATTCACAACAAGATAAAAATAAACAAAAACATTGAAAAGGTGCACAACAAACAACAAGAAACGATTTTGAATGGAAATCTGTTTTATGATGAATTATAATCTGGAATGACTTTGAAATTGTCATAGTGATGATCACCAAAATACCCATCCTACATAAATTAGTTTTGAACAACGTAACTGGAATTTGAAAATTAACATGGAAGCTGGAAGGGATTGTTTGCACTACGAGCTCAAATGAAAAATCACGTGATGAACTTTGCCCTTTTCATGCATTTGCGCTCCTTTTCACCTAACTATGGATTTTAATAAACTTGTATGGACACTCCTATCCCATTTGTATTTCAACAGTTATTAGTATTTATATTTTTTTCCAATTTGTGATGCCGTTGGAGTGGTTTTAGGGTTTAGGGTTTAAGATTCCCTGAGGTTTTAAAAACCCTAAACCCTAAACAATAAAAACCTAAAAAAAGAGAGAAGGTTGCTTCCAAACATTGTAAATGTCTTGTCCTAAGATTTAAATAAGGGTGTTTTAAAACTCTAACACCCACACCCCCTTCCCCCACCCCAAATTTGCAATGTAGCATATGTTGTGATCATCCATAAGATGATTTTGGCTACAAACAAAACATGAAGGTAAAAAAACATTTGTGAACCGCCTTCTATTTTCTAGCTACCTACTGAAAGCTGCTGCAGAGTCTTGGCAAATCAGCCCAAAAAAAAAGGGTCTAAATTTGGCGATCTGAGATCCAGAAAAATGCTCACTGATTTGACACTAGCTTGAAGAAACAAAAATCGCCAGTGTACAAAATTTAGCCAAAAAAGAAAAAAAGGAAAAAAAAAAAAAACCTTGATTATCTAAATAAATAAAAAACAAAAATTATTGTTTCCTTAGTTAAATATAACCAACCAAAATACATATTCAATAAACCATCCCTAAACAACACACACAACA
>Ga0116231_10008036_pt1 | contig 18794 bp, 13 predicted proteins | sample S1TSphgellanicum_2_FD_89695 | JGI IMG/M metagenome (GOLD analysis project Ga0116231, IMG submission 89695) | Host-associated microbial communities from peat moss isolated from Minnesota, USA - S1T2_Fd - Sphagnum magellanicum MG | ecosystem: Host-associated > Plants > Peat moss > Unclassified...
ACAAAAAAAAAAAAAAAAAAAAAAAAAAAAAAAAAACCAACACCCCACCCACCAAAAAAAAAAAAAAAAAAAAAAAAGGATCTATGTATATTATTAATTGCTTGCTGCAATGTCTAAATGTTTAAATTGATTTCTCATTAAGGACATCATTTTTTAAATGGCTCAACCCCCTCCTGTGGAACCAACAAATTTGCTTACCTCCATAATCTACCTCCCAAATTTTTTTAATAAAAATTAATATTAAAATTATTTTAAAAATAAAAAATAAATTAAATTTTAAAAAAACCAGTGCCTAGCACTAAACTTAGTTGGGAGAGATAAAAAGTTAAATAGGGGTATTTTCACTTTTTATCTCCTCCCCCAAGTAAGTTTATTGCTGACTATACAAAGGGACCCAACCAAGTCCAAAATTAAATTATTAATTCCTTTCTCCCCCATTATAAATACCTACTAGGTAGGTACATTTCCTCAGCACTTGCAGCAAGTCTAGGGTTTTTCCTTAGGGTTTTAGGTTTTTTTCGTTGGTTTTTTCCCCATTGCAGCAAACTCCTTGTGGGCGGGCTTGAGTGCTTCCTCAGTCCTCGGCTCTGGTGGTGGTGGTGGGTTGGGTGCGTTTCTCGGTCGCTCGGTCGCTCGGTCGGGCAGGGTTGTGGAATCGTTTCTTGGGAGGGAAGGGGAAGAGGAGAGAGACAGAGAGACGAGAGGGGGAGATGGCAGCAAGAGTAGGTGGTAGGTTGTTGTTCTTGAAGCAGCAGCAGTATGGAAAGCTGCTGTACAATAATAATAAGAGTTGTTCGTCACCCCTTGTTGTTTCTGTTGCTGCACCTCTTCTTCATTCGGTTCTGGAGTCTCAGGAAGAGTCTATACCAGCTGGATTGCTCAGAGCTGCTTCCCAACTTTCTCAAGGTAGATATCATCAATTCCTTCTTTGTCAAGTTTATGAAGAAGACGAAGAAGAAGTGTGGGCATTTTTTCTTTCTTTCTTTCTTTCTTTTCGGGATTTTGGGTTTTTGTTTTCCTTCGATTTACAAAGAGTCTTCTGCCTTGTACAACAAACTGATGCAATTGAGTCGGAGATTATGAGTTGAAAACCCAGTCGACACACAGCCAAGTAGACTTAATTCAAGTATAGTGTTCTGGAATTCCAAGGTTTTGTATTGACCTAGCTAGCCTTAGAAGCTTGTAGTAGAAATTTTTTTTCTGATCATTGAGAACAGAAATGGGATCTTGGGAGTGTGGCGGGGGATGAGGAGGTAGGATTTTTTTGCAGTACTGCTAGCTTAATCTCTGGCGTTTTTTGGCTGATTTATAAAGGATTTTTGCAGTTCCTACTTCATTTTCAAAACTCTTCATCTGGTGGCTTTCTTTCTCAACGTGGTATCATTTGCATTCTCGCACTTAGCTTCTTCTTTCCCAACTTTCTGTGAAGAGCTTGTTTCCCAGGGAAACTCAAAAATTTGGCCCTGATTCTCAACACAGATTGCTTTTTGTTGGGAAATTTCTGTATTCCTTTTCTAGGGAACATTGGAATTTGCATCGACCTTTTATGTGTATGGTAAAGTCAGTCAGGCAGGCAAACCTTTTCAATTGGAGATTTGAAGATGGGCTTGCCTCAAATCCTAAAACTTGACCTTCTTTGCAACACAGATTGCAATGTTTCTGTCAGGAAAGTTTTGTATTCCTATTCTAGGAAACATTGGAATTTGTGTCAACCTTTTGTGTCTGAGAAAATCAGGCAGGCAGGCAAACCTTTTCAATTGGAGATTTGAAGGTGGGCTGGAGGAAGGAAGGGACAAGGTGCTGCAGAAGGCTGGTTGCTCTTTCATTATTGTTGGACACGGTGAATAATACTGCTTGCAATGGTAATGAGCTTTGGAAAAATATTCCCCTTCTTTTCTCCTGTCTGGCTGCAGGGGGAGCATGGTATACACAGCGGTCAGCAGTTGGGGAGGACCTAGACTCACATGATGATTTCAGGCCTGTGCATAGGGACTCTGTGTCAGTACCATCAGTGTATGAACTTATTGAACAGGTAAAGACTTTGAAACCAATAATTGTTATGGTGACAAAAGAGGTCGCAACAGGTTTAGGCCCATAAGTCTCACAGATTATGTTAGGTTTTGACATTTTTTGTCTGTGTGTGGAAGCAGGACATCCAGGAGAATCCAGTGATGGTGTACATGAAGGGGGTTCCAGGTGCTCCCCAATGTGGCTTCAGCTCTATGGTTTGCAAAGTCTTGGACAGTTATGGTGAGCTTCAATTTTGTAACTTGGTGCAAAAAAAATTTTTTTGGCAGACATTTTTTATTTTTTATTTTGGCAAAGGGTACAAACCCTATGAACAATCAAAATGAGACCTTTTTTTCTTGGCTTTGTTGCATTGATTGGGTTGTTGGGAATGGGGGAATTGGCAGATGTGAAGTACAAATCAAGGGATGTATTAGCAGATCAGGAGCTCAGAGAAGGCATCAAAAGCTTCAGGTACTACAAAACATAGGAGTTTGATGATTGCTTAACATGGATTGTGAGCTTTTGCTTCAGGTTCTAAGCTTTTGATCCCTGAAAAATGAGCTGAGAACTAAAAGATGTAGGAGTTTGATGATTGCCTAACATGGACAGCTTTTGTATACAGTAATTGGCCCACGATTCCACAAGTATATGTTGATGGGGAGTTTCTTGGAGGGTCTGACATCCTCATGTCCATGCACCGTGTAAGATTGTCTCTTCACACCCTGTTTTGTTATATTTTGGATCTACACTCAAGGGCTTGCTATGGAGAAAATTGTGTGAACTTTCTCTACTCTGCAATCTGTCTTGCTATGTGATTTTTGAGACATCTTATCTTGGTAAGGCCCACAGGGTTGTACAAAACTCCACTGTTGGGTAGCATGTGTTCTGGAATGAGTCATTTGAGATGCACAAAAGTCACTTAGTTTGGCCAAAGACATGTTTCTTCTAAATTTTGCAACATGCAGATTCTCATTCCTCTGTGATGGAACCTTTGTCAACCAGCTGTGCATGTACATCTCAGATTATGGTTCTGGAATGTGTAGATGTTCGATATAGCTCTGAGACCTGTGTGTGAATGTGGACAGTCAGGAGAGCTTGGAAATAAGTTGAAACATCTAAGAAATCATTCTTGATTGGTGGTGGAAGATAAGACTCTTTGAAAGCATCGCTGTTGAAAATGGAAAAAACTTGACTCATCTGAGCGACAAGTCTTCAACTTGATGGCAATGATGGGATGTCAGTGCTCAGGACAAGACTTCTGGTGGTCAATTCCACATTAGAAGATGCATAGATGAACAACAAATGACATCAGAAAAATTGGAGTTGAATCCATAGCCCTTTGGGTCAGCAAATCAGCACAGTTGTCGGAAGTCAGGTTTAATTTCTCTTTGCTATTCTCGAAGTTTGTGTACCTTTTTTGTACAGTCATGTGAATACAGGAGGGACATGTTTACATGAGGAACACAGTCCAAATTCTTTGAAAGGGACAAAAAGTCTCCGAACATACTCAGGTAAAAACCCCAGCAAAGCAGATGATCTTTTCTAGAATATTGGCTTCCAACTGGGCTACATATCAACAATTCATGAGACTATGCACCCAAAAGTTCCTTAGAAAAATGTCAGTTAGGTGTCAGGAAGGACTTGAAGCTTTTGCATGTTTCTCCCTTGTCAGGGAAAATAGTGGAGGACTCTTTTTCATTGGGGTCGATGGTACTACTGTAAGTCCTTTTCATTTTGTGGGGGAATAAAAATGTGACTCTGATCTGAAATTCAGACATAGCATTTTGCTTTGCTCCAAGTTTCATGTAGCAGAGACTTTTTCATGTGCTTTTTTCCCAGTTGAATTTCATGAACTACTTCAAAGTTCCATACTAGGTTAGATTCGGACATTGAAATGTATGTTTTTCAGACTCCTGCATCACGAGTTTGGGCTCAGATTTGTCACATTCCCCACTGCTATATGAGCACGATATATGGTGCACTTGCTCATATAGTTTTTGCCAAACCCAGTTACATGATGAACAACTTACAGAGGTTGCTAATCATTTTGTTCAAATAAAAACCTTCATATCAATGACAATTGTTCAAGATATAATTTATAGGATTAAAGAAAATCTCACCTATAACATATGGCGACAATATGCATAAGTTTGTCTCTTAAAAATGATTTTTTAATGAATATTTGTATCCAATTTTAGGTGGTATTCAAGGGAAGTGTTCAAGTGATGCACCGCAAGATTGTGATAGTCCATATTGTAAAGATTCACAACACCAAATTCATGATCTTAAAAGTTGTAGCACTCCTATGACATGTATATGAAAACTTTCATCCTTGGAAGTAGTATGTCATTGCTTCCTTTGCATTTTAATGTTGCCTACAACATGAACTATTGCATGACCTTATTGCTAACACGGGAATTCAAAAGAGTTTGAGTCAAAACAAAAGTTCTATTGATGATGTTAACATTTGACATCCCAAGTGTTGAAATGTGGAAAGTTTGTAGATGATTTGAATCTCACAAAATGTAACAAAAAGTTGTACATTAAAGTCGAGCCCTAGCTATCACAAAGATGCAAACATGTTAATTTAGATGGAAGGGATTTTATTGTTGTAAGTTGGTAGATAAGCTCTCATATCTTACACCAAGCACTCAAGAGGCTTAGATGCTTAAAAGGTACCATGGGAATGTCGCAACAAATTATCAATTTTTTATATGTAATGTTAACACAATGTTGTCAAAAATTCCTTCATGTACAAATATATCTTCATCACCAAGTCTCACAAATTTGAAGTTAAGCTAGGAAAACCACACCCATTCAAACAATATTCAATTCCTTTCATGTAAAGCATCATCAAATGGAATTGAAGTCCTCCTCAACATGCTAGGTCCATTCACACACATACAAAACATTTTAGCCTATTGACCATTTAGATCAAGTCCATTAATTGTTCATTTTCATGTAAATAAAGACATTTAAAGGTCACAATCGAGGATTATCTTCCTCCCAACCTTGTTCATGTTCTTCTTTTTTCAAGATATATTATTCAAAACATAGCTTGAAAAAACTTCATGGCCATTATATATATATATATATATATATATTCTGATTAATTACTATGAGTTTCATAAAATAAGAAAGTCAAAACCATTAACAAGTTGTGATGTGATCATTTTTACCAGACAAAAAAACCAAAAGCAAGATCATAATTTTTCATTTTGTTTTCTTGCATTAAAATCTTATGGGATAATTAAATCTCAAGCTTAACATTGAACCAATGAGTTTGAGAGTCATAATGGGTGCAACTGAAGAGAAAACTTGTATTGCAATTTTAAATCCAATTCAATCAACTACAAGCCAACACATAAAGAGACAAGTGAATTGTACATAAGCACATGAGCAAGCATGATGCTTAGAAGGTGATTTACAATTTAATGTCATGTTCTTGGTGCACAATTTAATTTTACCAACATGACAAATTATTAACACTATCCACTTTTTTGAACTAAATTAGCACATGCCAAATTATCATTAAACATTTTTCCCAACCCTTATCTAAACTATGCTTGTCGCCTTTCAACATGTTCATCATGGCTTCCATCTTTGACTTCCCCATATTGATAAGGGTAGTTGCAAAGTGCAATGTTCCAAAATACAACATACACCCATTGCAAACTTATTCACAAGCTCCATATCACATGTGTTATATATAGTAGATGATTGAATTTCAGTAGTTGACCACTTTGATTATCCATAATATCGAAACAATGGATGGAATCATTATTCAACTTTCATTTTAAATACCATAATGCACATCATTGTTTCCTTGACCTTGGGCTTTGTGTTACTACCCATCATCGGTGATGATCAAATGATGAAAAATTGAATTGATTTTGTGAAAACTAAGTTTTATTTAATTGAAAATATTGATTGATATTACATGAAATTTGAATTCAAAACCTTGAATTGAATTGAATATAATTCAAATGCATTGAATTTGAATTTTATTAAATTGAACTCAAATTGAACTAAATTTAATTCAAATTCAATTGAAGAGAAATGGGATGCAATTTAATCTATAAAAGGTATTGAAAATATGTTCATAATTATGATGTTTTAAAACACTTTAAAAATACACAAATCGAAAAAGATTTTTTTTCTATCCCTCTTTAATGGGGAATTGGTCAAACATATTCCAATTTGGAACTATCCAAACATCCAAATGATGACATTTTGAATTGTGCAAATGACAACATATGTGAACTAAAGTTGTCATACCTAAACTAATTTCAATGAATCACCATCACTAAATGAAAAGGTAATAAAAAAAACCTATTAAAAACCATTTTTTCTAAATATCTTGAAACTTCCAATCTAATTAAATCAAATCCAAATCTCCTCCATAAGGTTTGAAAATAATTTCAAATGCTAGTGATCAATATGTTAAATAATTAATTATTTACATAACGAATTTTGAGTCTTTTCTCTTCTTTTGACAATTACTAAAGGATAGATTATCATGAATATCTTGCTTTTACAACTAGACTTGCTAAAGTGTGTGATATTGTTGGAAGAATCCATATACACTCCCCTCTCAATCTATTATGTGTTGATTGCCTTCTTGTTGCCTTTTCTTGCATTAAATGTTTTACTTGCAAGAAAATCCAATGCAAGTTATTTAGTCCAAAAAACAAAGAAACTTAAATTTCTTCAACCACCAAGATTATGATTCTCAAATAACATTCCTTCACAACTTACAACTATACCAATTCATAATTTCCTTCTCTTCTTTAATATGACCTTCCTTACCAACACCTACATGACTCACCCACCACAAGATAAAAATGGATAACCTATATAAGCATGATAATGTACAAGCTTTTGGTTACCCAACCATACATCACATATTCAAACCAAAGCTTTGTATTGTTTTTTTAAGGACTAGTGGTACCAATGCCTAGTCCTTCAATTTCCTTTCTTTATTCCACCCTTGTTTCTCCCCTCACTATGTCATCTCAAGTTTAATTAAGATTAGAATAGCATGCATAATCACAATGCAAACAATTAACCTACGTCAACCATTCGACACTAACTCCTACTAACACAACATATCCCTAGAACTTCCCTCTCTTAATATTTGTTTTTACCTTCACAAAATCTAAAAAATAAGAAAACATTTAGTTTATGCTATCTAAAAGACTTTTTTTCTCCTTTTCTCTTCTTTCACAACTATCAAAATCTCTCTCTCTCTTTCTCTAAATGCATTGCTTGGATCTTAAAAGTTTAATTAAAAGTTAATCGTTTACACATTCATTTATGTTAATTAACTATAACAAACAAGCATAAGACATACTCCATAAGATATTAAATCATGTAATGTGCACTTGTTTGCATAATATAGTCTTATGGTCGATACCAATAAATCGGTACTTACATTAGGGATTTCCTAAATGCAAGCATCTTATATGTAAATGTGATCCATAGATTTTTTTGACTAATCCAAATAAATTGCCTAGATCAAGATTGTTGAAAAAACTTGATGATGAAGGAAGTTAACATGCTAATGAATAAGTCTTGTTGAAAAACTTGATGGGGAAGGAAGATAACATAACAATGAAAGGCCCTTGCTAAAAAGCTTCATGGGTCAAAGGAAGCTAACATGGCAATGAATGTGTTCAAAAAAACATCAAGGGGACAATGATTAAAAAGAAGGAAACTAATTTGCACTCTACCAAGGGAACACTATTTCAAGTTTTTCATTAAAAGGTTGATTTTATGAAAATTGATGCCATGTGAGAATTAAAAACATGCTAGGTGTTGAGCTATGTTTGGAAGGACATTTAGCCCTGATTTTCATTTTTCAAACATCTCTCAGTGATATGTTAGTAAATTTGTAAGAAGCTACAAGAAAATTTTGTGAATATTTATTATATTGAAGTGTAATTTTTATATTACAAGCCAAAAGTGCTCACTTGGGGTGAATAATAAGCAATGGATTAATTAGTCAAGTTAATGTGGGAGAATATGATTGGTCATTCAAAGAAAATATTCTTATTTGATCATGATTTACAAGTCAACATATATATTGTTTTAATACTTACATGGCCCCCAAAAATGCTGCATTATACAATTATGTAAAGGTGTTTTTTTTTTAATCTCATAAATATGTCATTTAAAAATCATTTAATCAATATCTTTTTTAAGTCCTTTAAGTAGCAAAAACATTCATTACATTAAACAGAAGTGATTTCGAGTATTCTATATTCATTAAATTTCAGACTTTTTGAAATATTTTCATAATGCATTAGGAATATTGTTGTACAAGTTTATCCAAAAAATTTCATGTAAATTTAAGTTATCAATTAATAAAATGGTAAATTTAAGTGGTCATTATGTTTGAGGTGGTCCCTAATGAGCAAATGCACAATGCATTGAGTTTTCATTAATGTAATTTTGGTCTTAATTCTTTAGAGATATGCAAAAATATTCTCCATACATGTGGGAGTATGGTCATCTTAATATATGAAAACATAATACAAAATTTAAAAAGTATATTAATTTAAGGGGTATTTAAATATTATTTAAAATTGAAAATACCAACATAAACCTCAAAATACTAAATTTGAAAAAAAATCCCAAAAGTACAACAAATGAATACCATGATAAAAAAGGAAATGGCCTAGTTTTTGAATCTTTGGCATGTGTAGAAAGGATCTTGTTGATACAATAGGCTCAAATGTATTATTGATTTGACAATTATTATGATCATTGGATATTTCATCAAAGTTTTATATATGAAATGTAATGAATTGAATTTGGGCCATTCCAAATGAATTGAATACAAAACCTTTAATAATACACTACCCATTTTTGGTCCACTATAAAGGACTACAATCCATTTATCTACATGAATTGTAGGAAAAAGAAGGTTGAAAACATCAACAAATTGCATAAGCTTTTCAAACATATATAATGCGTTGCCTACTCATGACATTGTGAACTTGAATCAAGTCATGATAATTTGTGTTTGGAAATTTTGAAACCTAGAAACAAGATCCACTAGTCACAAGTAATGGGTGTAATGGTTTCATTTGTCATCTTCAAAGGTGGAGGGAATAGGTCCATATGTCTTGTTGTTTTTTATTCAAATGTGTGTAAACAACTCCAAACAAGGGACTTGACAATTACATCCTAAGTCCATGTGGTAATTGTTAAGTATAGGAAGAAACCAAAAGAAACATTAAGACCATGAACATAGACTTTTAAATTAAAAAAAAAAAACTCAATAAGAATCTTTTGTAGCCTAAGTAAAAGATGGTAATATATTTTAAAGTAAAAGATTACCTCTAAACTCTTTTAGTGGCACTACTATATAGAACTAAAAATAAAAGAATAAGTACACAAGACATACCAAAAAAATGTGGAATAGAAAAACATCTTCAAACAAACACTTGCTAAATATGATCTTTTGATAAGAAATGTATTAATGCCTATGGTATAATGATCATCAAGATTATAAGATATTGTTAATTATAAGAAAGGTGGGATTAGACAAAGACACGTAGGGAAATGTTTTGGGAGAGTGTTGTGACTTGAATAATTATGGAACCATTAATGCCTTTGACAATGATTGTTTAATTAGTTCATGTACATTTCAGAAAAAAAGAAGAATTGAAGTGGCAAATTGTGGTGTTAAGATATGAAGATAAAATATGGGTAGTTTTTATAGACCTAAATTGTCTATTATATAGAGTTGCCACTTCAAAACATGTATTTATTTAATTCTAGACTTTTTAATTTGGTGGTTAAGGTCAAGTTTTCTATTCAATTTGAGGCACAACATTGAAATCATCTATTTGTTGGATCATCTAATGAAATAAAACATTATTTATATCTATTATTGCATCATGTGGTGGCTCTCCAAATCAAAGTTTCTCTTTAAATTTTGAATCTCCAAAATGGTCACTTGCTAATTTTTGGACTTTTCAAAAGTTCAAAATTAACTAAATACATCATTCAACATGGATGACACAATATGATGATTCATCTTCATATTTAAGCTTTTCATTAGGATTTAGCCCTTATGCAATTATCATGATCAACTATTTAATGTTGTGTAATCTCCATTTTAATCAATTATTAAGGTAACCCCACTTTATTATCCTTTCCAATTTAGAATGTGCACATGATTAGTTCATTAGCCCTAATTGTTGACTCCTTATAAATCCCATTAATTATCTTCTAACACCTTTGTTGGTTCATGAACTTGTGTTATGTGGTGCTTGAGTATCTCCTTTTGAATTATAGTTGTAATTTATTTGTTTTATTGTTAGGTGTGGAAAAATAAATAAAAATCCAATCCCAAATATAAATTATACTTGAGATTTAAAGGTTGAATAAAATGATTCTAAGTCCCATTATGATATGTTGGTCATAATATATCTTCCAATACAAAAAGTCTACAATCAAACATCCATGAAAATCATGGGCATCCCACCAAGTTCATATAAATTATGTAGTTTAACTTATGGCTTCTTAATGAAATTCATCCATAAAAGTTCATTTTTTATCCACAATTGATGAAATTTATTAATCACCATGCATTTATTCTTCATTGATGATGAAATACATTCATCCATATACAACATTTGTTTGTTTGTTTTGGCATGCTAAATCTTATGGAAAGTTTCAAAAGAAAATTTTGTAGCCATCGCCGTTAATAGATATAAATACACATGTTATAACACATCACTTTGAGTTTGATGAACAAAAGTATGATATAATTGTTTTATTTTTATGTGATTTATGTTCTTGCATTAATTTCATTTATATTCACATTTTTTAGATTAAAAATCACATTCCTATTTGAGACACAACATTTTCCCTTTAAAATGTTGGATTGAAACATATCAACAAATCAAATGCATTTGAAATTGTGATATAAGACAAATCAAACCTACCTATTAACATAAAGATCATAACATGTAATATTGTATTGGAAGTTTAGACTAAAATTTTCCCTATCCATAGTGGTTTAAATGAAAAGGTATTTATTAATATATTGTTTTAATAGATGGGAAACTGAAAGAACGTGTATTATGTTAACACGTTTAATTGAACATAGACTAAAATCCAACCCATTTGTGTATTAGTGTGACTTAAAGGCATGTCTTGTGAAATGCAAGACATTTTTAGAGTTTTGACCTTTCTAAAACCTTCTACATGGGGCTGTGACGATTAATTTTGTTGTTGTTTGTTCATGAAGTTGATGGCAATGGCAACTAGCACAAGAGATGTCATTGCTTTGATGAACCTTTTGTTCTTAGTTTGTTGTTGAGTTTTGTGTGTTGGTCAATAAGATTTGTGTGGAGGCTTTGAATGGAGGAGGAGCAATTCATGATGGAGATGAAGAATGTCAACAAAAGATTTAAGCAAGAAGTTCTTGAAGAGACTTTAAAAAATCTAAATCACATGTTTTTGTGTTAGCGTTCTTAGATTGATCTTTGTTTTACATGACAACATCATATCCAACTTTTTTTTTTCATTGTGTAAGATTCAGGAAGTTGGAGATGTAAGACAAAATGTGTGTGTGTAATGTTTATTTTGATGCATTCCTTGACCTAGGACTAGAGAAGGGAAATGATGACAATGTCTAGAATTCATTATATGCACGTTTCACAATTAAACATTAGGGGTTAGGGTTTATGTTATGGGTTTGTAGATTGCATAGTGGATAGTGGTAGTTGTTTATGTTCTAGGTTTGGGTGGAAAGATGATCATCAAGGGAGGAGAGAATTAAGGTTTAAATGCTTTAAGGTCCACATTGCTCAATTGTGAGATAATACCTGAAATCATACAAGAGAGGTGAATAAAGGAAAGAATTTGATCCATTTCCTCGGTCATAGTTATCAAGGTGCATCAATATGTTTGTCTACTTATAGATGATGGCAATTGTGTTCTGTTTTGGTGTGAGATGAATTGCTAGAAACTATGTTCCAATGACCTCTTGAATAAAAAGTGTTGTGTGGATATTCATATTGTCGTGTAATGTTATTGCTAAGAGCTGTTTACTGGCACCCTCCATTTTGGTTACATTGGTTCCAAATTAAACCAAAAACAAAAAAACATTGGAATTGTTGAAGATCTAAAGTGAGAATTGCTCAAACATATACAAAGGTGATTTGGTGCTTGCAATTTTTGAGCACAAGGTTGTGAAAAGATTAGGGAATTGTTGAACTTATTGTATGCAAGGGGATTTGGTGCTTGCCATCTTTGGGAGCAATGTTTGCAAAGATGAATGAATTGCCCCCAAACTTCTTTGTGTGCAAGGTGATTTGGCGCTTGCAATCTTTGAGCACAATCTTTGAAAGGATTTGAGATTCCCCAAACATCTTATATTTAATGCTTAACGATAATTCAATGCTTAATTAAATATACTCAATGCATGCGATACTTAAGCTTGGTGTTTGAAATTGAACAAAGTTATGTATTCATAGCCACATTGTTTTTCCTTTTTTTTTGGCATGTAATTTCGCATTGTTGCTAATTTTTCAATTAAAAAAGTCATAAGTTATATGATTTTTTAATTAAAAACCCAATAAATTAAAAGAATTTTCAAAAATTCAAAAAAATCACTAGACATTTATACATGGTTCAAGTAGGTAGCAAGAAAAATATAAGGATATTTAAATTCTTTCCTTTCATATTTTGTTAATAACCAAATTCATCTAAATCAGCTTAAGGATGATTGCCATCCAAAATTGAAACAAAAAACAAACATTGATTCATAGATCCAATTTTGAAAAATTCCCTAAAAAGAAAATTAAAAAAAATTGGGTACAATATTCCAACAAGTGAATAAAAATGTGAGAACAAAATTGACAGACTAAAAGCTTTATAATATTCAAAACTCATAGCAAAATTCCAGAAAGGAGGCATTCAATTCCAACATGGAATGGTTGTGGGAAAAGAAGTATTACGCGCAGAACCGTCGTCCTCTACCTCTAGTGTATTTTGCTGTCGTCCCCGCGAGAGAAGCTTTGTTTTTGCCTTCTCTCGCTCTCTTCTCTCTCTTTCTCTTCTTCTCTCCACATCTGCTGCGGCTGCCTTTCTTCTTCCTCTTCGATTTTCTTTCACGCATTCTTTCTCGGGAGCTGGAGCTCGGATCCGTGACCTCGAGGAATCATTGTGTGGCAGGTGCGGTGGTTTTTTGTGAAGGAGAAAAATGGCAACTTCTGTTTCTTGAGCTTTCTTTTGTTTTTCTCTGTTTTGCTTTCCTTTGGACTTATTACTTCTCTGTCGGGAAAAGAGAGCTGTGTTTCTCAACATTTTTTCTCTCTAGCTTTTGAGTTAACTTACTCTTTTCCTCTGATTGTGTAACATTCTCTGTTGCGCCTCCCTTTCTTCTCTTTTTTTCCTTGGTTTTTTTTCTTGGAAACCCCCTTCTGTATGTCGTCGCGTTCAGGCAGTTGTCTTGCATACTTGTAGAGATTTATACATCTTCTTTACTACAAATCGGTCCAAATCTGTGCTGGTTTTTCTTGTGTCTCGGTTTCTTTCCGAAGTTTTGCAGTGCTGTTCTGTGACTTGTTCGGTTTTGGCTTCAGATTGGAGATAACATGGCAATGTCGTCGACGGTGGTTTTGCTCTTGTGATCGGTTTGATTTTCCTGTGGACAATTGAATCAGCTTTGTATATTTTCCTAGGATGTCGTCCTCCCGAAGTCTTCCCGAAGCTGTGCTGCCAATGACTCGTATTTCGCGGCTTGTTTGCAGCAGGCTGTGGAGATTGAGGATCTACGTCTGTCTGATTTCCTGAGTCAACTGCAGCTGGAAATGAATTGAGGCTCGCTCGCTTCGAGGAGCCCGCACGATCGCATCCGTCTTCATATCAGATACTTCGGATACAGATCGCGCAAATCCAATGACGTTCTTGTTGTGGAATGCTCACTGGGGGGGATGAATCTCAATCTTTGGTGGTCCTCTGCATCCTCGATGTGTCAAGGATTTTCTATTCTTGAACACCTGCTGCTTCGGCTGTTGCATCTGATCCTTTGAGTTCCTTGGTAAGCGATGGTAACACGAGCTCGAGGGAGCTTCACGGCGGTTCCAGCAATGGTGGATGCATCATCGGAAGAAAAGACACGGATCTCCAATTTGATGGACGCGGTCATGACTGCCTCGGGAGGTCGGACAAGGATTTCGGTTTTGATGGATGCAGTGATGAAAGCGTCCGAAGCTGATGATGCAGATGTGTTTTCAGAAGAATGCTGCACAAGTCACGTATTATCATCCGATGCCAAGAAGAATTTGGAGCGGTCAAAGAAAAAGATTTACAGTGAAGGATCTCTTGTTGCCAATGAAAAGAGCATCATGGCAAAGGTCAGAGTACAGCAGAACTGCAAAGCACAAGAGATTCAGCAGCAGCAGCAGCAGCTGACCCAATCTCCCTGTCCTCCCACATTCACCAAGACTGTGTTAGCAGGCAGCTTGGCTGCATCCCACAGCTCTGGAATTGTAAGAGCTTTCCTTCACAACAGATATAGATGGGTCTTTTGTACACACAAATGCTTTAACCTAAGATGAATGAATTGTTGTCAATTGAGCCAGATCTATACTCCTTGCCAACACACAAACTGCATTTCTGGATGGGTTTTAAGACCATAGAAGGACCATGGGTGCTTCCTGTCTTTTGATTAGGTTGTCACCACAAGTAGGTATACATATATGACTTTCCTGTCCCTTAAGAGATTTCTTTTCCTGGATTGAAGTTTTGATGAGAATTGTCATTGGTGGGGCTCTGCAGTGGATTCCATTGGAGTTTATGAAAGATCATGGGCATCAAATTGGAAATGAAGCAGTACTGCAAGATGAGCATGGAATGACATGGGAGGTTTCTGTGTCCCGAGGCTCATGGTCAGGTTTCCGAGCAGGTTGGAAGAAATTTGCCGACAATCACGCAATGGCTGTTGGAGACAAGATAGAGTTTACCCTTATTGCTGACTCTATGTTTGCTGTAAGAATCATTAGTGAGACAAGCCAGAAGCCAATTTCTCACATCAGCAGGCTTTGCGAGGATTTGCATGAAACTGTGTACAAAGGAATTTCAAGGAAGAGGAGCGTGAGGTATGTTTCCTCAAGGTCATCAAACAAGACATCATGTGGATCAGGATTTGAGGATGAAGCAGAGAGTCATAATCATCAGTTTTATGCTGGCATTGTCATAGGTACTTCATCAAATTCTTGCAAGCGTGCAAGAAGCAAGAGGTGCTGGAATTACAAACAATATTCTAAAGTGGGTTCACAGGCAGGAACAAAGCAATCTGAGATTGCAAGACAAGTTTCACAACACTAGATCTTTAGATGGGCTAGTAAAAAATGACTGAAGCACAATCTCACGTACAATCCTTTGCAGCAAACAAACTCAGAGAACTAATTGAGTAGCTGAAAGCAAATATTGACATCATCTTTCACAACGGAGCTGTGGACCAAGAGTTGGTTGAAGAGGGTTTAACCCAAAACATAATGAAGAAGCATGTCACTTTTCCTTTATGCTCCTTATCTGCATTCTTTTGCAGTTATGTACGTTAGACACATATTCGTGTTGTAACATTGACAATAGATATGATGAAACTAGATAGATAGATGTTCCTTCCAAGGTTTTCTTACCTTCCAAGGTTTGTTGTGAGATTCAATCTGTAAACTGTTCTTGCTCACTAATTGGTGTGATTTTTCAGCATTGCAATTCAAGACTGTTTCCATTGAGTCTGTTGGAAGGTGCGATTTTGGTATTATTGAATTTGGTCAACACAAACAGTTGATGTGAAAAGCATGGTGAATTTTATTTTCCCAAATCTGTCTTACAAAAAAAACATGCAAATTGCTGGTCATTAAAAAACCAGGGACTACAATTAGTTTCAGAAATTTCTTGTATTCTCATCATCGTAGCACTAGTAGCTCAGTGAGCACTGAACATGAATCAAAACTCTACTCTTAACAAAAATTGTATAGGATCTCTCAAACCTACTCTCAAACCTTTGGGCTGGCAGCAATTTCTTCAGTGAATCGCAGATGCTTTCCTTTCGGGGTTGGCAATCCTTTGAGGCGAACAATGGAAGGAGATTCTGGACCTGCATGAAGAATTCAATGTGTGAATGAGAGACTGCAGGTAGACTGCATGTTTTGCTTCTTACCTACAGAGCTTAAACCTGAAGTGTTTGTGAATTGGTATTCAATAGGTATGTGAATGTGAAGTAACTCTTCTAATGTCTGCTTTTCCTTCTGTGGGAAGATTGCATGTTTTGCTTCTTACTTAGCCAGAAAGCTCAAATCCTACAAGTATCAAGGTCAGAAGCATTCTCTAGTACTGTGTTTTTCTCATTCTGTGGGAGGAGCAGAGCCTTGGTGTGGTCAAGAAGAAAGCTATACCCTGATGAGGACGAGCAGGTGGCTCAGCACTGACAATTGTTTCTCCCTCCATTTCATCATCACTGTTGTAGTTGAAGCGGACATGTTGCCCCTTTGAGATTGGAAGCCCAACACCATCTTTCTCATTGATTGTGAATTGGCTGATAGCATAGCAAAGCTCATCACATGCTCCATCCAGTTCTTCACCAGCATCCTCATACTCTTCGTAACCATTTTCTTCCTTCTCATAGTAGTTGTTGTACTCCTCAAAGCCCGCCTCTTCATCAATTTCGTCGTTGTTAGAAGAGTCTCTTTGCTGTTGGAGGAGAGAAGATGAAGAATCTCTTTCGTTGTCAGGTGTGGTGCTGCAACTCTTGGAAGGTGCTGGTGCTGCATCAGATTTTTCCACCATGCGTGGTGATGAACTCACGTTTACAACGACCGAGCACTCAGAGTTAGCATCATCATCATCATCATCATCATCCACTGTGACATCCTCCACATCTCTGCCTACCCAAGCAGCTGCAGCAGCAGCAGACGAGGAGGTTGTCATCACTTCTGTGCTGCTTCCATCAATTGTTCCTGTTGCCGACGATTTTGGGTTCTGCTCCATGTTCCACAATACCTGCAAGGAAGGTAAGAACATTCACCAAATGAGCTCCGGAAGATGCATGTCTGTAAGCATTTCCGACAAAATGGCGAAAGGGTTTAGGGTTTAGGAGAAAGTTCTACCTTCTCGAGATGCTGAAGGACATTAATGTCGAGTTCGTCGGGTTCGGTCAAGCAGGACTCGTCGTCGGCATCGTCGGCTTCTTCTTCTTCGTCCGAAGGCGATGGGACATAGGAAGCTTTTCCCAACATGTACAGAAGCTGCAAATCAAGAGGCAACAACTCTCCATCCTCTCCTCCTGTGCCTTCTTCCCACTGCCGGTTCTCCATGCATTGGAAGCTGCTGCTGCTCTCAGGAACAACAGTGGGAGAATCTCCTCGATGGGTCTTGTTGCCGTCGTCAGCATTCAGGTCGTCGTCCTGCTGTGGCGAGAACACAGTCACGTCAGTCTTCTTGTCACAAACCGCAGGCAGGGCGGTCGTCGGGCAGAGAACACTGTGATCGAAGCTTGAGGAGACACTGATTGGCTTGTTTGCAGGAATGGGTTCTGCCTTGGTCTTGTTCTTGTTTGCATTCAGCGCTTCTTCTTCTTCTTCTTCTTCTTCTTCTTGGTCTGGCGACATGGGCACATCGGGTTTGTCCTCGATAATCGGAGGTGCAAAAGTGAAGCCTGAGGAAGGCGTCGTAGGAAGTGCTCTGTGACTGAAGCTGCTCCTGCTGAAGGGAAGAATGCTGCTGATGGGCGTGTTTGCTGGAGTAGGCGCTACCTGCTCCCCTGGTGTCTTGGGCATTCTCTGCAAGCTGTATTCCTCGGCAGTTTCGACCTTGTGGAGAAGGACTGGAGGAGACACCGTTGCTTTCTGGATATCATGCAGCAGCTTGGGGTATGGTGTGCCCTTGTAGCTCACTCGGTCACCTTCTTTAAGCTTCATCGGTGATGGAGTGAAGCCGGAAGAGGTAGGCGACTCATTGGTCTTGTCAGCTAGTGCCTTGCGAGTATGATTTCTCGCAGCTCCTGCCGTCTTCTTACCACTACCACCAAACAGACCTACTCCGTACAAAAAACAGGAAAAACCCATTATCAACAACACCCATCCATCGTCAAAGCTCTCTCTCTTTCTCTCTCTAGTTGAAGGCCTGGTTCACTGGTAATAAATCTCTTCCAAAAACAAAAACATAAAGGAAGGTTTTCCAGTACCTTCTTTGTTGGGGGAACCAGCCGGCTGCTGCAGTACTTGAGAGCGGATCGCGGCGATGGACCTCCGATTCTCCATGGAAGATAGCTACCTGAAGCTCCTCCGCACCAGGAAAACCTGCTTGTTTCTGGACACACACTTTCAGGAGCTGCCAAGGGGGGGGAGAAAAAAAAACAAAGAAAAATCCTCGGAATTGCTGAATGAGTGCAAAGAAGCAGCAGCAAATGCGAGAGTAATAACAGCCCCGGAGACAGACCCAGCAGCAGCAGCGAAGCGAAGCAGATTGGATGAAGAAGAAAACAGAGAAGAAGAGAGATGGAGTGAAACTGACAAAAAAAACACAACAAAACACACGAAGAAACACAACAAGGTGCGGTAGAAAGACAAGGAGATGAAAGGGTTTTTGTAGGCAGCAGAAAAAATGCACAAGAAGCAATGGCATGAAGAAACCCCACACACACAAAATTATTAAGAAAAAAAAAAAAAAAAAAAAAAGAAGACAAAATACAAAACGAGAGCAGTAGCTAGTTCAAAAACACCTCAACAAACGGAAGAAAGACAATCGCCTTACCC
>Ga0116231_10008037_pt1 | contig 18794 bp, 14 predicted proteins | sample S1TSphgellanicum_2_FD_89695 | JGI IMG/M metagenome (GOLD analysis project Ga0116231, IMG submission 89695) | Host-associated microbial communities from peat moss isolated from Minnesota, USA - S1T2_Fd - Sphagnum magellanicum MG | ecosystem: Host-associated > Plants > Peat moss > Unclassified...
TGGTCGGGAGTCAAACTGGCAGTTCGACTCCCGGCCCTTCTTTTGGCCATAACTTGTGTTTCAGATGTCCAAATGAGCAATGCGAGCCCATTTTAGACATCTACGCTTCAAGAGCTTTTCATTAATATAAAGAACGCCCGAATCCATTGAGGTTTGACCCCTGCAATCGCTCTCTGAAATTTCGAGAGTCCATTGGGACTCCATCTCCCCAAGTGGGAGTTGCCTTGGGAGTGTGAGGGCTCACTCCTTCACACTTTCTAACACTCCTGGGAGTATGTGATGTGACTCCCGGGCTTCCTCTTGCCTTAACTCCCGGACTTCCTCTTGGCCCGCACTCTTGCAATGCCTTTGCTTTAACTCCCGGGCTTCCTCCCTTTTGGCCCGCAACCTTGCAACCCCCTTAGCCTTGGTCGCGAGCCTAAAGCTAGGGTTGCGACAAGTTGACAAGATGACCAACCCTAAGGCATGGATGAGTTGTTATAAAAAAAGTAATTTGAAGATGTTATTGACTAAATTGAGAGGTTAGAGATGGCTGCAAAAGTTTAAAACTTCGGTTAAGTGAAACTATTCAAAATAGCACACCTCAATTTGAGGGGAAAGGCGAAAGAGTGGTATAAGAGGAATTAGCCAACAACTATACATTAGGTTGCCCTAAAGGCTACCATGGAATAAAAATATGGAATTGTGGATTTGAAATAAATTAGGGTGAGGCTTGATGCAATTAAGTAAAAATCGAAACAATGGGTGCAATTGTATTATGACAAACCAAAAAAAAAAAAATACTAGGGGAAAAATCAAAAAGATGGAGCAAAGGAAGAGATTTCTTTCAAAATTAAAACCAAAAATCAAAAAATTTGTGCATTGTTAAAAAGTATGTCAACATGGAGGCTATGTTGGTTGTTATTTTGGAAGTATAAAAGGTGTTTAAAAAAATAAAAGAAACACCATATGAACCTTTCAAGGAGGAATTAGAAAGATTTATGAACGAAGGAGATACAACAATTGAGAAATAGTCCTAAAGGCACTTGGTAATTCCTTGGTCAATGTTTTCAAGAGACAAATGGAATTACAACTAGTAGCCACATTATGAAGATCTACTAGGTTCAATGGGTGTCAAATCTATAAAGTAGAAAATCACCAAGCCATGACTTGTCCAAAATATGCCAACTCCATGCCAAAATGCCAAAAATGTGGAAGGCTACACAAAATAGAGAATTGTGATTTTAGGTGCAACTTATGTTGTGAGATGGGACATGTTGAAAAAAAATGTTCGAAGCCCCAAAATTGTAACTACTACAAATTTCTTGGAGGTCTTTACTAATGATGAGAAGGCTACTTTGGCCCAATTAAATAGGATCATGGTCTTAAATATGATATGTTTTTTCATGTTAGGGTACCTAAAAGAAGGATATCCATGAATGTGCAAGTTGATGCAACACCCAATGTTGATTGGGTCGAAATCCCTATAGCTGGAAGTGATGATGGTGACATATAAATTGGGATGGGCATGGACAACAATATGAGGTCAAAGATCATATCCCACTTTATAAAAGGGAAGATATCCATAAGCCCCATGGAACCTATCCTCATTATACCAAGTGAATTGGAGTATTTGGAAAGATTAATGAAGTTGTTAAGATGGATAAAAATGAATTGTTGCAATAAGAATAAGTCGCAACAATGGCATCGATTGTTCCCAATCTAAGGAATATCAACATAAACAAAACGTGTAGTAAGACCATTCATTTATTAGTTGAAATGAATAACCACATTATTGAAGGGCTAGTTGATAGTGGAGCTTCAATGTCAATAATTATTGTTAGCATGCTTAGGGAATTGGGCATAATGCATTAGGTTGTTAGATAAAAATCTTACAAAACAACTTGAAGACTGGTGACCCAAGCAACGGGAAGGATCAGTGACCTTCCAATCCATGTTGGAGAAGTCATTTATGCAAGATGTACTTCATGGTTGTTAACACTAATGTGTATGATGTGTTATTTGGACTACATCCTAAATTTTTTTCCTTCCAAAAGTAATTTGAAATCAAATGATCAACAATCTTAATCTTATTTAGTTAATCAAATGTCTTATTACATCCTTGTCATTCATTAAATAATCACTACCTTGTTAATATTTTCCATTCACTAGGTAACATTACCTTCCCTCCATTCTAATTCCATCCTCAAAATCCTTGATTTAGTAAAAAAATAATTGTTCTTCAAGTCATTGTGTTGGTTCTTTATGGCTTGATATGCTCATCTTGAATTGTTGATATTTCTACCTACCCTTCAATCTCTTTTCCTAGATGGCCTTCAATTTTTGCATTCATTTGAAGGACTAAAACTTCAAGCAATGGTGTTGTACCTTGTTGGTTTTCCTCTTGTATGTGCTCCATCACTTATTCCACACCTTCAACTAGTTCCCTTTGTTTATTAATATCATCAACTATCAATTTTATCTCATGTTGTGAATTTTTTATACTTACTCTTCAACTTCCACATTTGGAGTATCTTGTCCTCTTCTTAAATTTTGTGTTTCTTCTTCATGATTCTCCTTTGTTGTTCCACTACATTTAACATCCTCCACCTCCTATATTGGATTAAATGGTTTTGAATTATCTGGACTATGATATATAAAGGTTGGAAAAGCTTTCTTGAAAATAGATTTATGTATTTTATATGTTTCTTCATCCTTTTGTTATGCAGCTAGGTTTTTCTACATTTCCTCCTTGAACGGTGCTCATGCCAATTCCCACCATTCATTAGGTTCAACATTAGAATTTTCCATCTATTGTTTGGTATGCAATATAAAATAATATTGTACCAACTCATCATGCTCTTCTAATCTATTGCTAACATACACTGGATCATAATCCTTATTCTTCTTTAACAAGTCCTCCAACTTTGTTTTGGTTTTGATCATTTCCTTCCGTAGTGCATACACCTCCATGACTACTTCTTCCTTCTCATGTTCTGCCTTCTATCTATGGAACTCCTCTCCTACAACCATTTTCTTCATTTACATAATGTGTATAGTCATTTTCATAATTGTCTAATTTTTGGTCTCATGTTCTTACAATCACAAGTCCTTTTCTCTTTCCGATCCTTTTTATGTTTATATTCGATCAATGCCTTCTAATGTGCATGTTTTGCTTCATTCCATGCTTCCTTTTTATTCTTTAATTCTTGGCATTCCTACTATAGAACTATCCATTCACCCATCCTCTTCGTCAACTCTTTATTTTATGTGGTGAATTCCAACATTTTTCCACTCATTCTCTCCTTTGTTTCCATTTTCTGTTTTTTTTAACTCATTGTATGGTTTCTAAACTCCTCATGACCTTCCTGCTCCTTCATTTACTTCAACATCCCTTATTTCTTTCTCTCCACTATGGTTCATCTGGTTTTTAATGACTACACTTTTAAACCCAAATTACCCATATTCATACTAGCAATTGCCATTGCTTGAAACATTTTAGCAATCTTGTTACCTTCCAACATATACTCTACCATCTCTTTTATAAATTTGGGTGTAAGATTTTGTGGTGTTTCCTCCTTAGATTAGGATTAGTAGAAAGGAAGATGTTGGAAATTTATCTGGGGTTACAAATGAGGGACAAAATGATGTCATCAAGAATTTTTTCCTTTTCAAGAGAGCTTTCAACCCTATGTAGGATGAAATGGAGTGGATGTGTTTCGCCCAAATAAATGCTTAATGGATGAAAAATAGATCGTGCAACCAAAAATAGAAGGTAACAAAGGAGTGGGTAGTTGATGGATTTTTTTTCCTTTTTGGTGTTTGTGAATGTGTGTGTTTGTTTGATGCAGGTTAATGGGATTGGGAAAATTTTGGTGTTGTGTTGTGTGAATTAATCCAAGATGACAAACACCCTTGATAGTCTTTGGCAATGGTGGATTTGATAATATGTGTTCGTAGTGGAACCTGAAGAATGGGCATGCGATGAAAGGGATAAAAGGACTACTTACTAAAGAACTAAGTATTTGGTTCTTTGTAAAAAAGAGGTCCCACCTATGGAAATAAGCTTTGCTTTTGATATTATTTTTTTCTATGATGACTATTTGGTAAAAATGTCAACGATCATATTTTTTGTTTCTTTCTTTGACTCCAATTTATTTCCGTTATGCATTGGGGTTCATAGATCAAATTGATGTAAAATTGCAAACATGAATAAAATAGTAGGTTTGGTGGAAGTGACGAAGATCCATAGGGAATAGGTTGTTGGTTCATAAAATGCATCAACATTGTAGTTGATAGGGTATTGGGTGTGTAAAGTGAGAACCTTGGGGATTTGCATTGAAGAAGAAATTGACATTGTTGTGACCTTTCAGAATGTGGGTAATGCACTATTCTAAGGACTTAAGGGAAAAGGGATATTTGTCAATGGTGCTTATGTCTAATACTTTCTTGTCAAAATTTTCTAGGTGTATCTAAGGGGTAACATTGGGTTATGAGCGAATGGCGGGCTTGTTGATGGCAAGTGAAATCATGATAACCTGAAAAGAGATGTCCGAAAAGATTTAATCCATCAAATCCACCATCCTTATCATGTATTAGTGGTTGATTTAGATCAATATAATACAATCAATAGGTTGTTAGGATTTGTTATTAGTATAGGAAGGCAAAAAATGTGCACTAGGGTATTATTAAAGTTGTTGTGGTCAAAGTTGATTTCATGAAGTCTACTAATATCACATGTAGCATGATTTGAGTTGTAACTATTATATAATAAGTTGTAGGGATGTTCACACATTAAAGTGAAACCATGGTAGAGTACACCTAAAAAGTAGAGTAAGAAACAAAATATCAGGGTCTTTAAATAAAAGGACTAATAGGTAGATGATTTTATGGGGATAATAATAATATTTTTGAGTACATTATTTTTTAACTCTTGTTTATATGGACTTCAAAAGCTAAATTGTTATAATCATATTTTTTGTAACTACTTGCAAATACTTGAATTGGACCTAAAATTTGTGGCAATTTGAAAAATAAAGTTCAAGTACTTGAAAGTAGGTGAAATGTTTTTACAAGTATTTGGTTTTATTTCAAGCATCTCAATATTGATGTGGTGAACATTCTTTAATATATATTTTTTGGTTAATGGAATTTTTTTTCATAATTAAAACCATTTCCAACCTTTAAAAAATGACGCAATTGTTGTGGATATTTTTTGGGTACTTTTCTAGTCCAAATGATATGACACAAATTTCTTTGAAAAGTTGAAGGAAAATTAGAGATGCCCATGAAAAACTTAAAAATTTCATTTGTTTTGAAATGGTAGAAGAAGGTTAAAAGGTTAGAAGTTTAAAAGATTTTTTTTTCTTTGTTTTCAAGTAAAAAACAAAATAGCAAGTATGTACAAAATATCTTGCTTGCAACCATCTTCATTTTTTGTTACACCTAAGTTCAATTTTTTTTCCTTAATTTGATAAACCTTTAATTCAGTTTTGGACTTGGTTTTTCAAATTTCAAAACTCCCAATTTTCAATTTCTAATTTTTCTTTTAAAGTAGGTCCAAATTTATTTATATATGCATAGTTCGAATTTTGATATTTTGCTAATTATTAAAGCATAAGCACACTAAACCCCCCAAAAATTATAGTCACAAGTATAATATTTCTACAAGTACTTTTTTTGGTAATGTATGGATATCACATCTTGTATTTTTTTGCTTGTTTTAAATATATTTGATTAACTTGAAACTTAATTTAATCAATTATTTTTAAAAATCCAACAAACAATGAAAAACTTGAATGTATGGAGTATATTTGTGACAAAATAATACTTGTCACAGAGTTTGAAAAAATTGCACATATATTTCAAAACTAAAGTTGTGAATGGAATTCTTGGGTGAATTTTTTTATGGTGTATGATATTGATATACATGAATTAAATTTAGGACCATTAAGAGATTTAATTTTTTTGGATGAAATTTCATTCAAAAAAGTGTGTTTTTTGCATTTTTGAACAATAAATGCATAATAATATCCTTTTTTAGAAATAAACCACTACCATATCAAAGAAGAAGAGATTTTTATAAATGGGCATTTCATTAGTTTTTCAATTTTCTTTTGTTTGGTAATGTTTCATGAACCACAAACATGAGGCCCTATTGTCGTTGAAAAATTATAAATCATATATTGTATGTACATTAATTTTATCTAATCCTCTTCATCTAACCGTTGGATCAAGATTAATTTTGACTCAAAGTAAACTTTGAGTTCCAAAATGTTATCATGCAAATTTTTAAGTTTTTTGCTTGTGTTTAGAATAGCTAAAAAATACCATCAAGATTTTAGCTTATTGTATACTATAATACTCATTATACATTTTTTTGGTGAAAAGTGGTTCACCCTTAGTGTGCTTTCACCCATTAGCATTGTACAATCAATAAAAAGTGATCACCGTCCTATATTAACAAGTGGATTTGTCATGAGAATCTTTAACCTAAAATAATGTTTTACATTTAAAAAATTCAATAACATGTAATGGAAATGTTTTTATATTATAAACTCAAGTTAAATGGGTTAAAAGTTTGTTATTGCCCCAAGTTAATGGATATGCATGTGTAACTTTAATGTCCACCCATTCATTCATAGAGGACATCTTTTCAACATTACAACATTGTTGTTTTTTGGGTTTGTTCTAAGCTACTATTATTTCTTACATGATTTTGAATTTTGTCAAACCCATAGTTTCCAAATTGTTGTGATAATCTACCCATCTAGTTTATTTCTTTACAAGATGTTGTGGGAGGAAAAAAGGAAAAAACATCAAAATAGAAGTTTCTTTTTACCTAATTACATTGTTAAAATTAAAAAAAACTTTTGAAATGAAACAAGCTCCCATGGTGTGCGCATTCTTGCTTTTGCTTGTCAATCAACAATTGAAACAATCATTTGTTAACTTATAAATGAAAAGAGACTTTGAAAATCATTTCCTTTTATTTGTATGAACCCAAATCATATTTACAAATTCAAACCTAGTTCCACAATATTTAAAGTCATACAAACTCGCCCTCCTTCAACCCCACAAATGAATGTAAACATGTAAAGAAACTATATTGTACAAATAAATTTAATCTCTTTTTGCTTTGCATGTTCAAGTAATTTCCCTAAAAAGGTTTCACATTATGCACACATAACAATTGATATTTAGATGTTTTAAATGAATGGTAACAATGGATGGACAAAACTTGGACAAAAATTAAGAATTAAGAAAGCTTCTCTCCTAAATCTTACAATCCATTTGGCATCCACGATGTTTCACTTACAAGTTTGAAGATTTGGCAACTCTCAAATAATGTAGTTTTTTTTTTGTTGCATTTTGGGTTTAAGGCTTTCAATGAAAAATATTTTGTTGTTATAGTTGGTGGATTTACCTAGAAAGAAAAATATTCAAATTTTTTTCCATCTTGTGATTGCCAAATGAAAAAGCTTTATGCATGTGATCCTTGCAAAACTTTGAATAATAATGCTTTAGACCATGAAATGTTTTTCCATCTATTAACCAACAAAAGCCTTGTGCAGTAAATGATGAAACATCTAATGACAATAGATGTTGAAACCAATTGAGGGTTGAATGTAGCATGTACACACACATGTAGTCAAAAAAATGGAAACATTAATGATTTTTTGGTTATACATTGAAAGTGTGTTTAATAGTTTGGAACATAATATAAATTGATTCGTGAAAATATGATCAATAGGCTTCAATTACACCAAATTGCATTCATCTCCAAGGACATTCATTCATATATGATCTAGTTGAGATGCAACTTTTATGGTGTTTCTATTGAATTGTGATTTTAATTTGAATTTATTCATGACATTTAATAGATTTTTTTTTCATAATTTTTTTCAATGTCAACATTAAAATCTCCTAAAATGATGATTGGACAATGTTCAAATTACAATTTGAAGATTATTAAAAAATATAAAAACCAAATATGAATGAGCTCTATACACAAAGGCAATATGTATTACTTTTCATGTATTAATATGAAAAATTACTACTATGTATTCTAAACCATCACTAGTTGTAGTGAAACCTTGTAGCCGATGGGTTGCATATGGTCCCAAAAAAATCAAAAACAAAACAAAAAAGACCACAAGTTATAGAAACCAGTGGTTGGCATGTTGCATATGGTCCCTGAAGAAGAAAAAAAAAGCTTTCATTTTTTAATAATCAGGATTCTCTTTCCACAAACTCCTAAAAAAAAAGAAAAAAAAGAGTGAAAATAATGTACAACATCTACCTGATTTTCCCCCTTCAAATACCAACATAAATAAATAAATTGATGTTTGAAAAAGAAATTAAAAGGAAGGAATTTGAAAATAAGAATAAAAAATTCAAACTAGCTAGCAATATTGGTAATAAAAAAAAAACATCGTAGGCGTTGTTGAGAATGTGTGTGTCACACATGAGAACCAATGGGAGAAATTTAGAAAACTTTGATAATGTTTTAAAAAGTTGTGAAAACAAAGAAGAATAAAGTCAAATAGAAAGGGAATAGTTTATTTTAAAATTGAAGAAATAAAATTTCTCATTTTAATAGTTGATGAGAATTCAACTATGGCCAATATGCATATGAGATAAAAATGTGATCATTATGAAGAAAAAGTTGAGAAATGCATTGCGTAAAATTAATTTTATCTAATTTTTGTGTTGGATTGCACCTACTCCTACCTAAACCTTGAAAACATTTTGGTAGTTTGGGAATTTTTATGTTGCCTCATATTTTGCGCAGATTGTATAGGTTGAACTTTTTTCATTTCGGCTAAAAAGTATGGGAAGTCAAAAAATCTTGGTGCTCAAAAAGATTCAGGAGAATTTTTTTTCCAGGACACTCCAAAAAATTTGGGCATTTTTGGAATTTGTAAGCTGCCTAGGAAGATTATATGGGTTTAAAATTTTAATTTGTGCCCACAATTTTGGGCACAACACTCTGGACAAATCCCGATGCTCGAAAATTTTGGGCATTTCGGGAAATTTTTCTCTGCCTGAAATTTTTTGGCACCTTATAAAGGTTGAAGAAATTTTTCATTTGTGTCAAAACATGTTGGGCACTCTGGAGAAATTGCGATGCTCAAAAAGCTTTGAGAGGTTGGAAAACTTTTCTTCTGTCGAATAATTTTGGGCAATTTGTGTAGGTTGAAAAATTTGTTGTTGCCCACCATTCTGCATGCTCTCTCATATGAAAGAGAGTATGCATGGCGAGAACAACATTAGAAGCTCTTGTGAACATGAAGACTCTCTTGGTGGTTAGGAGCCATGAGTGACCACTTGTTGGTTCTATCCAGGGGGAAGAGAGACCAGCAGTGTTGGGCGGTTCTTTGAGCGAGGAACAGATATTCACAGGTTCTCAAAATATAAATATTCAAACAATTGGTTTGATATAGAGCTATGGTTATGAAAACATATGAAAAAGTCAAAAAATTAGTTAGGGAACCATCCATTTTTTGCTGGTTCTTTCATCAAAACCAGTGGTTCTTTAAGGTTTTTGAGATAATAAAGTTAGGGAGCAAGAATGGCCAGTTTCGTCATAATAAGGCATGAAATGCGCAACTGGAAATGAAATTTTGCAAAACAAAATAACTGGGACCCAAACTAGTTTTTCCACCAATTTTGGTCGTAAACTGAGTTTTACCCCCTCTTTCTTGAGCGCCTTCACTGCTGCTACCTGTACAACTATTATAAATACTCTCGAACCACATTGAGTGCTGAGTTTCAGCATTTCATACTGAGATTAAATAGAATTTCCTTACTTTGCGGAAAGAGGGGATAATGGGTGAAAGCAGAGGGGATAGGGGGTGAAAGAGAAGGTGACTTTATGGATAACTTTAATGGAAACCACCAGTTCTTTGATTCTGAATTTTTTTCAAAGAACCACAACTTATGGTTCTCTGATGGGTTCTCTGATGGTCCTCTGATTCTGGAATATCTAAAGAACCGGAACCGATGATTCTTTTAAAATTCAAAGACCTCGACCACACTGGATGAGACTTCATATCAGTGTAGGAGTTGCTGGGTGAAAGATTAGCTTGAACTTGAAACCAATTTGTGAGTGAGAGGTAAGAGGTGAGAGCTGGAGATCTAGTTGTATTTTCTTGGTTACTTTTCTGATCAAAGTCTTTCTACATTCAAATTACCTAAGCGCAGGTCCATCAGAGATAAGAAAAAAATTGGCCTGTTCACTGTACTGTGGGTGAAGAACAGCTTTGAAATAGCATGAAAGTGGGTTAGGGCCAGTGTTGTGTGTGTAAATGGTTTAGGACTTACACTCTGTGTAAGTGTAAAAATAAATATATTTATATATAGTTTTACATGGTCCAATAAAACAATGTAAATATATAACAATGTAAAAAATGTGATTTCTACTTGAGGAGGGGAGATTTCATAATGTTTTTGAAAATAAGTCAGCTAAATGACCCATTGCAAAAAACAAAACAAACAAACATCAAAATATACACCCACAACTAATTCATATGAATTTGCAAGAAGGTCTGGTCATTAAATATATATAATAAAATTATCTATAAAATAAGGAAAGCAACACTGAAACCCTAAGTTTGGTCATAAATAGGGTGAGATTCAAAAAAGAAAAAAGAAAACACTAGCATTATTTAAGGGTGGGGGGACCTCAGTTTTTGTGGTGAACTGAGTTTCACCCTGTCTTTACTTTTTCTTTAGCGCCTTCATTATTGCTGCATATATTTTCACTGCTCCTACTTTGTAAAGCTACTATAATTAATCTTGAACCTTGTGCTTTAAATGCTGATTTTCAGTATTTCATTCTCAGATTTAATAAAATTTCCTTACTTTATGGATACCCCTGAAAGAAGGGTTTGGGGTGAAAGGAGGCCCAAAGACAAGGTAACTTCACAAATAATTTTAGTATTTACACTTTCATGCCTCAAAACATTTACATGGGGCCGTGTTAAGTGTATTTGACTTAGATTTACAATGGCCTCATATAAGTGTAAAAATATATATATACACTGCAACATGATAAGTATAAAAAATTTGGATGTGTAAGTGTCAATGATTTACATTACATTGGATTTACACACTGTATATACGGCTATTGACACTTACAAGTGCAACCCTGGTTAGGACTTTGGACCTGTACATTTAGACAAAAAAATTACTGCTTCTGATTGGCTTAGGTGGTAGTATTTAAATAGTCTCTCAATTCTATTGTCCAAATTTGTATACCTATTTGTCCCTAGGGCCTGGGGAAACCATTAAACAATCTATGTTGAATTTGATAATTGCTGATAGAGGCGCAAATAGGGGCTGTGGGTGGACCTGCTCTAACTATGTTACATGGTTCTATTATCTCTAGCGAATTTAATTCAACCTGCCCTTCTAAGCAGATCAATTACACAATGAGCCACATCATAGAGGACATCCATTTGCTTTTCATAGTAACTAGTGTGGCCTGTTCCATTGGCCCAAGTATTACCACGTCCTCAACTGGTTTTTCCTTCCAAAACCTGGTTTTTTGGAGTTTATTTGAATTTTCAGTAGCAGAAATCACTTAAAAATCAATATCTCCCACATTCTGAATCCTTATCTTACCATATAAATTCCATCAAATCCTCTCATCAAGATCTTTCCAACAACACCAAAGGCACATTCCAATTCCTCTGAAATTTTCAGCTACAATTTAATTTAATTTTCAGTGAAAAAATCATTCAACATTCAAAAACTTTTGCACCACAAGTCTAAATGTCATGGAACCAAGCCCATACACCCCTCTCCTCAAGGAGAGCTTTCCAGAGACGACACCAAGAACACGATCTGAAGCATGCCGGTTGGGTGGATCTCATAACTACAAAACAAAACAAAGTACCTTCCTTCATAGATAGATCTGGATAATTTTCAGTTGTGATATGTTGATTACTCTAAAATCCACGGGTGAGGAGTGAGGACGTGGGGAATCATTTTTCATTTCGTGCTGTGAGCTTTCTCATTAGGCAGTCTATATTTAGTACAGGTAGGCCAGGTACTACACCTGGCTTGTGCCCAGTGCTTTACCTGTTACACTAATGTCATTCCCAGAGGCATTCGTTTATCTATGTACTCACCAGATAGCATAAAGCCCTCTGGGTTTGTCAGATCAGACATGGACAATCAGTTCATCAATTAATCACAACTATGTCCCCCACAACTGAGGCCCCTAGATTTTTGGGGATTTCGGTTGTTCCGAATGGTTCCATCAATATCCCAAATTGTTACTTAGTAGGTTCCTCAAATTCTCAGTAGGTTCTCTCAATGTGTTTCTCAACAACACCACACTTTATTCTATATCCTTTGCCCAAAGTTTTACTCTTGTAACCTACACATATATAAGTAGCCCAAAGAGGAAGTCTACAACTTTTACAGCATGCCCAACAAGCCCTGCATATGTATTTAGCACATCCAATGTGCATTGTTTAGTTTCTGCCCCATCCCCATTGCTTGACCTCGAACCTGAAAAGATAAGATAGACTATACAAAGTGAGAAACTATTAACTCTCACCACCTGGGCCAATCATTGTAGTTGGCCAACAAGAAACAGCCATTTCCTGCTACAGGTGCCCTTGCAAGCCACTGGAGATGTGCATTTCTACCAGCCCAAAGAAGATTCACAATGTTTTTTTTGTGTAAATCTTCTTCCAAAAAGTACTCTAATTGCCAATTTACTGCTGCTGTTGGGCATGCATGACCATCGACCAGCACAACATAGCAGAGCTGCTAATGTTTAGCTGCAAGAGCACATTGCATGCTTGCATTGGACTTGGGAAGAAAAAGAGAAAAATCTTGGCAGCTTTGACACTGATTATATTCACAATCTTTTTGCTTATCCACCTACTAACACGATCCACTAGCCCTTAGCAATGTATTAATCAGTTACATCCATCTACTTACCTAGTAACCACCTATTATCCTACAGGACCTATACTTTATGGGTGTAGGTCACAGGCTGAAATCTCATATGAACTCAAGTTTGTGTCCTCAACTCAGTCATAAGAGGCTTCCAATGGATGGTGTGCTAGGACTTATATATCAGTTCACTATGGCAAGGAAAAACTGGGGTCCTGGCACAATTCTGACTTACAGGCTGCTTGATCTAATTCAACCCTTCTTGCATGATTTCTAAGGCCAACTAAGCTGGAACAAAGAGGTAAAAGGACACAGCTTATATTAATGGGAATAACGCATTAAACTTTAAAGTAGTTCCCCCTATAAATGACAAGGGGCTTATTAGTAAATTACCTGCGTATCAAATCTAAGACTAGATTTAACAAATTAACAGAGGGATTACCCACAAGATATTGTAGAATCATTTGGCAATGGTGATCGGTCAATTGATTATCTAATTGCTTGCTAGCACAAGAAGATCCTTTGAGTCTTGACACAATTGCATAGCCTACTATATATATGTGTGTGTACTTTAAGAAATTTCCCCCTCGACACTGTCAAAGTTTTCCAGGTTGAAGAATATAAGGCAAAACCTAGTTTTGACCTGTTCAAAGAACAATGGGTTGTGTTGTTCAGGTCCAGGTTTTGGGCCAGTTCTGGATTCATAGGTAGTACTCAGTCCAGTTCTCAGTCTGGACTGGGGTTCGAACTTTGTGATAACCAGACCTGCAGGACCAATCTCCTGCTTGTGAACCACACCCAACATCAAACTAGTCTGTATGCTACAAGATTACCATTGCAGCCAGACTGCACAACTTGTCTTTTGCAAAAACCAGAACTTGGATCTCATTATTGTTTGGAATTCTTTTTTTCATACGGTTCGATCTGCAGATGTTAAGTCAGCAATGGGTCTGATGTGCAACTTTTTTTTTTTTCCTTGTCTACCCTGGCCCCATCCATCTTTTCAAGAAAAAGATGGATGATGCCCAGACACAAATTTTGGGTCCTGTTATGCACACTTTTGAAAATCGAGCAAATAAGTTATCCCTTTTAGTCATGTGATTAGATTGGAAGAAGGTTGTGATTTCTATCTATTTTAATGTGACAATTTATATTGAGTTTGAGCTCCTTTGACTATTAGTTTGTGTATTTTGTCAACTAGATTTTTTTAATTAAAATTTTCTGTTTTCTTGACAAGTTCGTATATTTTTTGCTTGTTTGCACTAAAAAATTGTATTTTCTTCTCTCTTCGACTAAATTCATTGTTGCTAGTTTGCACAACTTGAACACAAAGTAGCATTAACGTTGTCAAAGGGAATTACAATTTACAAAACTTTAAATATTTGCCTTGGATTTCTCCCATTATAATCACATTTACAAAGAAAGCTTTGCAAAAAATTTATGCTACAAACAAATGTGATAGTGACTCCAAAGAATGATGTTTCTTACTAAAAATGAATGTTTAAAAAAATGTGTGACACAAACACAAATGTGATTAAAATGAGTGTATTATAAGAGAGGTTTATTGTATGTGGAATTGGATCAAATTTTTAATTTGAAAGTATTAACAGAAAGACCAAAACAAAAATTCACCAACTTAAAGAATATGTTTCAATACCTACTATGTTACAAGGTCCATTAGAAAAATTAGGCCAAAATGAAATTGGAGGTTGCTGTAAAAATTAAAAACTAATAGCTTAGTTGCTAGGGACTCACACCAAAGGATCTACTTAACATCAACAACTGGTTAACTCTAGTTCTCACTTCTAGCTTCTTTAAATCTCACTAGTGTTTCTGTTACTGGTGAATTTTCACTAAATTCCAACCTGAAAAATGTGATTTCTAATATGGGGGGATTGCTAACATGTTTAAGTGATGAAAAAAAAAGTGTGCACATAGCTGATAGTACATTAACTCTTCTCTCACACAAACTACAAGGGTGGAACAAATGACCACATTTTGCCACAATATTTTTCTAATTGCCTACTCACAGAGGAATCGACCATGTTTTTCAACTACCTTTCTTTAAAAAATTGTTGTCCAAAGGGAAAATCATGTCTTGGGAACTCCTAAATAACATGATCATGTATAACCAACAAAGAATAAGAAATAAAGAAAGAGAACTTGCAAAAATAGGTTGAAGCATCCAAATATATGGGCTAACACCAACCCTTAATGGTGGTGTATTTAACTTAATGTTTAATGTTCAATATATCCACCCAGAAACATCAAAAAAATAATTTTAACAATGAGAGACCATTTAAATCTTTGCATCTAATCCAATCGTTATCACTAATCAAAATCATAATAAGAAAATGTTCTTCAAAGTTTTCTTCATGACCTTTTGACATTTTGACCATATTTAGTTCACAACGTGAAAATTTTCACCATCATGTTACAAAACTATCAAAGATTGATTGTTACTATGGGAATGGAGATGCTCTTAAAGTTTAATTTCTTACTATAAACACTAATCGTTCCACAATTAAAGTTTATGCCACATATTACATAGTCATTGCACAAAAGAAATTGAATATGGCACTAAAGAATATATCTTACATCAGACAAAGTGAACACTAAGTTTCATAGTTATTAACCATCTTATAATTTAAAAAGTAGCTTTGTTTAAAGATATTATCATAGAAAATAAATTTCATCATTGTAGGTGAGAAGAGAGTGGAGACCAGACCATTCACCTTCTCTACTAACACCTATTTCTTGGACAAATGTTAAATATAATATAATCACATGCCATATCTCACTTAGAAATTTTTTAACTTCACAACATATAGTTTCCAAAATCTGAAGTATATCTAAATGTGGATGAAAGCATGATACACACTAATTTGACAAAGTGCCTAAGGACCAATGTTAGGCGGTTTTCACTTTTTTTGGTAATCATTAGTTATGGTTTTTATGCTTCTATGTGAGGATTAGGTCGGTTCTTCATTTCAAAAAAAAATAGGGGGCGTACAAGAACCATCATGGGTATTAGAATTTTTCCCAAAAAAAAACTTTGGTTTTCAAGCTTGGCAAGTTTCAACAATTTGAGAACAACCGGTTTTTTTGGTTGGTTTTCACAAGCTGGATTTCAGAAATTTGAATTTTTTTTTTTGGAATTTTTTCATTTTTTTGGACCAAAAAAAAACTTTGAACATATTTTCAGCAATTTATAAATCCACAATTTCATCTTTTTCAAAAGCTCTTTCAAATTGTTCTAACTCCTCTTCTAATTTTGCATCTATCCCAATAAGTTCTAAAAGGTTAGAAGGGGATTTACAACCAATTCTATAATCATTGGGTCAATTTTTGTTCACAAAAAATATTTTCTCTAAAATTTCTAATTATAAACAACATTTTCTCAAATTAATGAGGATTCCAACCAAGGAATAGATCCTTTTAGTCTCTATTTGAGAATCAACAATCCTTAAAATTTGATGAACAAGAAACCCAATTGTGGGAAACGTGGCTTCATGTTTCTCCCACCATTGAAGGGGATGCTTGATCTCCTTCACATCTACCTAATAACACGGGAAAATCAACAGTTCTTAATTTTAAAAAAATTATTTGCTAAATCAATACCCCATGTTGTCATTTGAAAAATATCCAAATTATTGTCATCATCCACTCTCTAATCAATAAAATCATTATCAAATTCTATTGATGGATACAAGTGATAGTAACATTTCATGAACATAGGATATAATGACATTGTATGGTATTACTCAACACTTACTACTCCTTGATCATGACCAATGAAAGAAGACACTAAATGGAAACTTTTAAACTCTTCGGTCTAGGAATAAAGCTAACATATCATGTGCCTTTTTTTCATCAAATTTCTTCAAAAAGGAAAAAGTCCACAAACCTTTTTTCTAATGTTAAAGGTCATGCAAATTAATAGAATCCTTTTCATTAAGGTTTGAAAAGATGGTGCATTTTCTGATTCTTTTATCAATTTCAAGCTCATGGAAATGGCAAAATGAAAGGCATCACTTAACAACCAATGTCCCCTAGATTGGTTTAGAACACAAGTAGTTACAACAAGGAAGAGGTAATCAACAACAATTTGACAAATTTGCCATGTCAAAGGGGGTGGAATTCTAATTGTTATCATCATTAAACTATGCCTACTATAACAAAACATTATAGTATTTTTGAACTACATAACTTCTTGAAAAATAATGATTTTATTAGCAAACCTACAAAGAAAAAAATAGCAAATGATCATTATCTACATTTTAACGAATCTCAACAAAAATAATAAATAAGGAAATATTAAAGTTTTGATAATAGCCTTGTTTTAACTAAAGCATTTAATTTTATTTGAAGTATATTCGAATTTACATAAGCCTTGTTCCATTCTTATCTACCCCTGTCTGATTTTTTCAACCAAGTTATGCATTTCCATAGGTCAAATTGGGCAATTTTGACCAATACATATTCAAAGCATTACAAACTTTTTCATCAAGTGAAACATATTGACAAGCCTTAGAGAATGCATAGCCAAAACAATTACCTTGAAATTTTTTTGTCAAACTTAAAATATCACAAGTTATAATAGATTTTAAGGTTACAATCATAATATTTAAATTAAATCTTTCATCTTTAACATAAACAATGATTTTTTTCCTCAAGTCATATTTGTTTAACAACTCAATCAAGTCTTTGGCTAATGCATGCCTAAAGCTATTAGATGTTTCAAGAAGCCCAATTGTAATATGTTTTGGCTATCAATCAACCCCCAAAATTTTAACAACAAAGGCAGAAATGTCATAAGCCCCTTTTGACATCCACAAATCAAAACTTGCTATTATAGAATAATAATCTACTAAAGCAAGTAGGACATATAATTATTTAGCTTTTTCCACCAACTTTGGCCAAATTTATCTTGAAAATTGTTTCCTAGAAAGTAAAATAACCTTTGGACATAAACATAGACTAAACCTTTTTAACCACTAGCTTTCAACAAGAAGCATTAGCAAATAATTTTTTACAATTAAAAGAGGTAAATCTTCCAAAAATTGCTTATGCTACACATCATCTTTCCTCTAAGAATCCTTGGTAGCAAAAAAGTTAGAGATAATAGTTCCATTTACATGAGGCCTTTTCTTTGCAAGTTTTTTCCCATGAAGTTCTTTTAATAAATTGTTTATTTCTTTTTCAAATATTTTCACAATCATATAATGGTTTTCATAAACATGTTTTTTTAATGCAATAATTCCATTTGTAAACTATACAATATTAAAACTTTTCCTTGCTTATGTTTTGGCATTTGTTATTAAACTAAACTAGCATAACATATAATGCATCTCATCAATTAATAACACTTAACATCTACTTGTTTATTTTCATTTACACAATAAAATGACCATCATAATGCATTTTTACTATCTTGTCTCCACTTTTTTCTTTGAATTTTTTTTCATTTTTTCTTTCCCCTCATTTGTATTAATATTTTCTTTTGTTTGCATCCTTGGCTAGATTCTAGAGTCTTCTTCCGTTATCTCCTCTTCCATTACAACATCATTTAAATATATTTCATCATTATTATTCATTGTGTTTTCATTTTGGGATGACTCTTCCATAATTAGTTACAAGATGAAATTCTACAAAGTGACTGGCAAAAACAACCAAACAATAATATGCAAACTTATGCAAACTTCTAAATTACCAATAAACAACTTTACAAAGGCATTTGAAAATTACAAAAAACGTTTACAAAGGGCATTTACAAAAATGAAATGCAACATTAAATCGTAAATGAGTTCAAGGAACCTTACAATCAAAAAAAAAAAAAAAAAAAAAAAAAAAAAAAAAAAAAAAAAAAAAAAAAAAAAAAAACAAAAAAAAATAAAAAA
>Ga0116231_10008038_pt1 | contig 18794 bp, 10 predicted proteins | sample S1TSphgellanicum_2_FD_89695 | JGI IMG/M metagenome (GOLD analysis project Ga0116231, IMG submission 89695) | Host-associated microbial communities from peat moss isolated from Minnesota, USA - S1T2_Fd - Sphagnum magellanicum MG | ecosystem: Host-associated > Plants > Peat moss > Unclassified...
CACTTTGGTTTTTAAGGGGGGGCATTTTTAATTTTGCCAAAAAACTTTCTTTTTTGCCCCCCCCCCCCCAGAGAATATGCAACAAAATATCCCATTTTCATTTTTGTTTTCTGCATTTGAGGGAATTTTCACACAAAGAAAAACAGCTTTATGGTGCTGTATTTATATTACTGGAAAGGGGACACTTTACCCGGCATGCTCCATTGTGTATTGGTTTTTGTGTGAGACTGAAGTTCCGAACAGGCACCTGTATGCACTTCTACCCTACTTCTGAGGGTACTTATTATGTTTCATATTAATTAGTTTGGGGTGCCTCACAAGTCCAACTTTTTGTTTTTTGCACTAAGCCAATTTCATTGGCCCATGGCAATTAAAAAAAGTTGAAACTATGGAGGCTCCCCAAAGTAGAAGATTCTACAGAGAGTGGGGTGCCACTGACCCCTTTGGCCCAGCTATATAGGTGTGAGAAAGGGAGGACTTTGGGCAAAACATATGGGATTGTGAACACCCCAGGGAAATACATTGGGAACCTAGGGAACATATTGGGAGCCTGATGGGAACCCATTGAGAACTTGAAGGGAACATGTTGGGAACAAAGAAAAAATGAAAAGAAGTCCTCCCCCCATCAAGGCACTTTGAGTGCTTGCTGAGCCTTCCCATTGGCTGCACAACTTTTCTAGTGTATTTGGAGATATGTAATAGGTTTGCACAAGAAGAGGGTGTTTCAAAAAATGAGATGCCCATTGTAATTTTTTTTTCATTTTATCTCGTGACATCTGAAAAAATAAATCTTGTTGTATAATTGTTTATGAGAAAAAAATCTCATTGCATCATTTTTCATGCTCAGTTACGCCCTGAGAAAGAGAGAGAGAGAGAGAGTTCTGAATGCAAGCGCCCCTGAGCTCTGTCTTGGGTGGGTGCTTACTTTTGGAACTCCCTACTCCTCCAGCATTACCCTACTATACATGATCTTTTTTGGGCAAGCACAAAGTTCCAAATGGGCACTTGTATTCAGCATGCTTGCTTCGTTATGTTAATAGTTTTCAGGGATTTGCATAATGGACCAGGTGATCATCAGCAAGAGGGTGCTGGTTATTGGACATAGTCTATTGTCCGAGAGTGAGAGCATATTGGTTACTCGATGCACTAGTTATGAGTTCAGCCAACTAAACTATAAGGAATGTGCAAAATGGAATTAGGGAAGTACAAAAATATGACAGGCAAGGAGAATATGATTTAGAACTGCTGTTCTCATGTCCAATAGTGTGCTGCCACGCAAAAAAGATGCTCCCTATAGTGGACCATGGTCATGTGGATTTATACCATAGTCATGTGGCCCAAGTTTGGGTGGGTTACACCCAAGAACTTAGAAGACCCCCTCCATTGTGCCTTATAAGGGGATTAAAAGGAGGCTGAAAGATCACATGAAAACCATTAACTCCTTGTGCCCTTGGTCAACTTTGTTAGGCAAATGGTCACTGGGCAAGGCAAGGCATCAGTAGGAAAGTAGCCCAGCAGAGGGAAGCAAGCAGTCACTAGGCACGCCTTATTAGGGCGAGCCTCTTGGCCGCGAGCCTATCAGAATCAACCACCAAAGGAGTGTTCTTTGGTGGAACAAGCAGGTTCCTTGAGTTCAAAGTCAGGTGAACTTCCCCAAGAGTTGGATGAATATGATACAACCCTGCAAAACTTTATTTATAAACACACCATAGATTTGGAAAATGTACAAAGGAATAAGAAAAAGGAAAATGGAGTTGGATTCGCTCAGATGGCCAACTTGATCTGGAGAACCATGTTGTAAGGATGGCCGAATCAACCCTTTGCTATATATGGGTGTTGGGGCGCACATTCTGCTTCCTAGTCATTTACCAGGGTGAGGTGTAATTTTTTTTTTCCCCTATATTTTTGTGATATTGAAAATTTTGGCCAATTTTTTTTCAAATAAATAGCAAAGTTAGTCAAATTTGCACCAGTGATTACAAAAAAAGTTTCAGAGGTTGCGTCATTGGCTATCATCCCAATAGGGATTTAGCATTAAATGGTGACAAGGTTTAAAAACCTATCTAAACAGTATAAATGCTAGTTATAGAATTAGTATCAACCTAAAAGTGGAGTCCAGATGTGGTGAAAGTTTTTCCAATTTTTTTTCAGAAAAATGGGAATATTGTAACAAAATATTCCTTTTTATTTATATATTTTTCATTTTAGATATTTTCACACAAAATAATGCTGATTTGCACTGGAAAAAATTCCCAAATTTATTCTTATAAATGGCAAATATTTGACTAAAGAAAAAAAATTTGTGAGGTGAAACCTAGTGACCAACTATGAAAAGTTGCATTATGTTTTAGTGCCTTTTAAAGCACCTCGACCAGCATGCCCCAAAATACCCTTACAACAAAAAACCCATTTCACTGAGGGTGGTTGTTGCCAAGACATGACCCCACTATTGATGAGAAACTTCATTTTAACAAGATGCCCCATGAAATTTCCAACTAAGCCCCCTAATTTGTTGCATGATGCAAGGCTCCATAGAGAACTCGTGAAACTTGGTGGCATTTGGGCACAATATCTATTGTTGTGGAGGTTGCAAGAAAGGAGGAAAGAAGAAAGTGATTTAAGAGCTTTGAGTTTCAATCTCTTGTGAAGTTTGAAGGGTGATGGCAATGGTGGTGGTGATCACTCATCATAATATAAGAATGATGAAACACCCAAAAACCCTTCTTTATATTAATTTTAAACTTATTTTTTTTGTTTGTTGTTGAAATTTTTCAAGAATACCTTGGCTTAAAAACTGTAGCATGCCCAAACCATTTATTGCGTTCCATTATCATACTCTCAACAAGTTGGTCTAGTATTAATCTATTAGCCTTGTTTTGTGTGTGACCATTGAAATGCAGCTTTGCTTTTCTAGATTAACTACAAGCTAAACTTCCTTATGAATCAAATCATGGTAAAAGAAGCCAGTGTTATTGTAATTAATGCTTATTGGACATGTTTACAAGTGTCATACATCAAATTAATATTGAAAATGTGTGTTGTATTCGTAATACATCCTTTTTAATATATCAATCTAACATCTAGATAAATTTCAAAGTAATCTAATGAATAAAAAATATTTTTCAACACATTTTAAAATCAAAACTCAATGTTTTAGCATTGAGAAATAATGCATAAACATCGTTTAAACACCTTTGTTCAACATTGTTTCAAGACTTTTCTACTAATCTCATGTTTCCATATTAGCTTATCAAGACTAATCACAACAATTTAAGAGACTACTATTTGCTCCTATTACCTTGTTTATACCCTTTTGTAATTTCATCTTTGCAAAAATAAAAAATGTTGTATTCACAAATAACTTGCAATATTTTCATGAAAAGATTGTGACTCGTCCTATATCAACACTTGAAAAGTTCATCATTGTACATCAAACTTTTTTTTGGATTTTAAAACTTTTGAGAAGGTGGTTACTATGGGTGATTCTTGGCTAAAAAATGTTGAAATTTAAGTTTTTGTAGTTAATTGTTGACTTAGATTTCAACTTACTAGCACCAAAGATTAGTTATGATATGGTTATATCATTACCAAAAAATAACATTAGTTGGCAACAATTGGAATTTTCCCAATGCAATTATGATGAATATAAATATATTGAAATAGTTTCATCCTTATATAAGTTTTAAAAAATAAATAAATAATTTGAATTTTGAGAACCAAATTAATCAAAAGTTTGTTTTGAACAAAAAAATTACTTGCCAACATAAGACCTAATGTTCATTTGGTTTATCACAACAAAGAATTAATTAGTCCAAAAAATATTTCAACTATTTCCTTGCCCTCTTTATTCAAACAAACTACAATTGTCTTGATTCCTCACACCCCCAATTCAATCAAAATAATGTAAAACAAAGAAAAAAAAAATTTATTCATTGTAAAAGAAGGGTCAAAATTCGAAATTGACTTGAAATTTTTGTTGATTTTGTTATAACTAATCAAAGATTCAACAAAACATGGCATTTCGTTTAATTTGAAACATGAACCAGTTGTGGTCAATGATCAACTTTAGGAAAATGTTTTTTGGCCTCCCTCCATTAGTCATAACAAACATCATAAAGAAATGTTTCTAGAGTGTGAAATAACTAAAAATACATTTTGGCAATTGTTTGTAGGTGGTTTGCAAGTTAATTTCATAGCTTATTTTTCATGAAAGATAATGTTGAAAATGTTTTTGTGTGTTTAGCAAATATCAACACTTGTGCACTGTGGCAATTTCAAACAAGTTTAAAATAATCAAGAATGTGGTTTTTGAGAATGGAGAAAAAAAGAAATGTCCTCGAAAGATGCATAAAAAGGTTGATGTTAAAAGGGGGTTCCATAGCAGGTGGAAAGTTGACTTTCATTAAGATTTTGAACATGTTAACTTGAATATCCAACCCAAATGAAAAATAGGGAAATAAATAATAGATTTGAGTGTGCAATCATGAACATAATAAGTTTTTATGTATACCAAATGAAAACAAAAAATTTCTCACAATTTAATTGGAGTCAATATTGTGGAGAATAAATAACCATGGCATCCATAAAAGAGGTAGTTGAAAATTGGTTAGTTAGTTCTTTCATGAGTGCATTTGCAACACCTACACCAATATCATTTAACCATGTCATTACATAGGCACCGCACACATCAATAACCAAAGCCATTATTACCAAAATTTATGACTATGGGAGGTAGCCTAAGGTAAAATGGCATGACATCATAAGATAAAACACATAAAAAATATTAAAAATAGAATCACAACATAAGACAAATGGAAAGTGTCATGGCATAAATCATAAAATCATAGTAGCATATTCAAAACACAAAATAGAAAATTAAAAAGGTGAACAACAAATATTGGTGCAAGCAAATATGGCATCTTGCTTGCAAATATTTTGGTTGATTGGGCAAACAAGCCCTCAATCTAATGAGGTATAAATTGCGTAAAATACATATCTATCAAAATGAAGAGTAAGATATTCCATAAGTGGCTCCCCCATATTTGTCATTAGTGATATTCATTGTCAGCCAATAAGATGTGTGTGAGCCACAAGATTCTGAACTTTTCAAAAGAATTAGAAATTAAGGCAATCTTAAGATTATCATACAATGTACAATTGTGATTGACAAACCTTTATGGCAAGAACGTAATCACACACAAAAACATCTTGCTTTTGAATTTTTTTAATCCAAGCATGAACAATTTCATGCAATGGCAATAAACAAGTGAACTTGAAAAGCAAATGGACATTAAACAATGAGTCAAAATTGGTCTTTATTATAGCCAATTCCACTTTATCTTGACCCAAGCAAAGTTTCATTAAAAATGGCTTGTATTTAGACAAGACTTTCTTAGTAGGTGACAACATATATATTCAACAAGTGTAATAAATTCAATGTGCTTTTTTTAACTATGACCAAAGAATGTGTACAAAAAATGTAACAATAACTCAATGCAAAATACCATAGGTAGATGACTCAAAACTTGCATTGCTAACTTGGGTGTGTTGTGCACAACATTGGATCCTTTCTAAATGAAATGAATATTGAGTTTGTATTTAACATGTAACCCCATTATGGGCACCCTATCACACAACACAATTAGGACTTTGAGATGGAAATAACATCAAATATACATGGAAAAAAAAAACTTATTGAAATAAAATAAAAAAATCTAGATTTGTACCTAAAAAACATTTATTCCATCAACTCCAAAGGAAAACCACTTTTTGGCAACATCAAGAATTGATATGAACCACAATTGAAGACATCCATTATACCACAAGTTGATCAAGTTGTTATTACCACAACCTTTGGTACTACGTTCTAGACACATTAAAATGGGTATTCAATCTCAATCATTGGTCAACAACATGACACATTTATTTAGGATTGTGTATCAACCATGGTAACCTCATCACATGTTAGTGCAAGAAATTTTGCATTTCAAATGACTTCTTTAAGTTTTTTTATAACTTGATCATACATAAATTCCACCGTCATCCAACCAATGTTGTTTGATTAATTTTTCTTGGGAATATTTGAAACACCCAAAAAAATGAAAAGAGACTTCAAAACCTCATAAACTAGCATTGGCCTACCATGTTGGAGAAGGTGAAATATGGTGGCAAATTGTTATCTCGTGACCCCCTTCACCTTTGGTTTCTTGAACTTATTGCAAAATTGTCATTTTTGAAACACATAAAAGGCATTTTTTGAAGTGTTAAGTGATCGCACCTATTGTTTATATACCATTGGTCCTTTTTAACATCCAACTATGGAAAAAATTTCTTTGCCTTCCTTTTTCCTTCACGTTTCACAAGGTTATTTGTTTTGGTTCCCAACAAAATTTCCCTCCATGCATTGCAATGCACAAATTAAACAATGGAAATTTTCAATCTCACCATCACCACCTTGCAACATCTTAGTTCATGGAAATCATGATTCCCAATTATCTTGACATTTGCAATTGGGCTCATAGTTCTTTTTCCTTTTTTTCTTTGTTGGTGTGTCATCAAGCACCTTCAGAATGTGATAGTCTTTTTTTGGTCATAAGGGGACATAGGTGGGTAATCCAATTAAAAAACTTAAAATCATTTCAAGGTTGTTGTGTTGAGGCATGCAAATCACCTCATAAATTGTGTTAGATAATGAAGCCTCAAAGAAAGACATTTTCACAACGATAGGACTTGGACGAATGGGCAATTTCAATGGCCACCCATCATCAATATTGCAATTTATTCATCATCCTCATCTTCATATGTATCACTATCCTCCTGGACTCCTTTCTGTGGTTGATCTATGGTCTATTGTTCCTCCTAGTAAATTGGTTTTTGTACCTCAAAATTTTGCACCTTAGATGTAATAAATTGGTATGGTTTTAACTTGTTAATATTTACCGACATAGGGTTAGGTTCAAAATTAATGAATATCACCAATAAGGCTATATTGTTAGACAACATGTACTGTACCCTATATGGTCCAAACCATTTTCTAGTGAACTTTCCCAATTATGATTTACTCCCTTTGGAAACCATAAAAAAAAAATCACTAAATTTGAATTATTTTTCTTTATTTTTCTATTGACCCCAAAAAGCCCTATTCCATTGTTGAGTTCTTAACTTAATTTTAAATTGTAATCTATCTTCCTATAACTTCTCTAACTCTAACACCCTACACATTTTCACCGAATTTCCTTAAATCTGTGGTTATTATTGACGATTGACATAATGTATTTTGTAGGAATTAAAGAATGTAACCCATAAACAAGCTAATATGGTGTATACCATGTAGCTACCTTGTTTGTTGTTTTGTAAGAAAACAAGACTGTGGGTAAATGTTCATCCCAATTTGTTTTATTCTCACTAACTAACTTAGTTAATAATGTTCCCAATATGTTATTAGTGGAGTCTACATGACCATTCCCCTATGGGTAATAAATGATAGAATTGACATGTTTTAGTAAGAAATGATATGTCAAATGTTTTATAACATCATTTGTAAAATGCACCCCTTGATCTATGACTATAATTAGTGGACATCCAAACCTAATAAAAATACACTCATATAAGAATTTTGTTGTTACTACTACAATGTTTGTTTTTAACGCTTTGGCTTCCACACATTTGGTTGCATAATCTATGGCCACCAATATGTATTTATTCTTGGTATACCTTCTTGTTAGTTTAAATGGTCCCACAAAATCCAAGCCCAATTTCATGAATGGTTCTTTTGGAAGAATTATTATTAATTTGGCCAAACTTTGTGTAGCCAACCCTCTAATGCGTTGATGTACATCACATGATCTCTAGACATCACTAACATCTTTGTACAATGTGGGCCATTAGTACCCTACATCTAAAATCTTCTATGTGATTTCAATTGCAAAATAACCTCCTATTGTTCCCTCATGCAACTCTTTCATCACCTTCTGAGCTTATGTGGTTGACAAACACCTCAATTTGTTGTCCTACCCCATTGTATACAAAACATCATTTTTCATTGTAAAGGGTTTAACCCTCCTGGTTAGTTGTTGTTTTTGCCTTATTGACAAAGATTTTTCCATTTGTCATCACTAGTAGAAATCAACCAAAATGTAACCACTCCATTTACAATTACATGCAACTTGTAGTCGTTTGCGACTAGATTTGGGAATATTTGCAACTACAAGACCAACTTTTAACTATTTTGGTCATTTTCACAACTATGATGCAACTATTAAAAATTTCATCCTATTGGTTGCATCAATTTTACATTTATTTTCATCCATTAATAAGTTAATATGTCCCATTAGTTGCAATAATCACCAAATTAGTTGCATCTTAAGGGTATGCTACAATGACATAGGGGTGTATTTTAATGTAAGTACTAAAATTATATATATATATATATATCTAACATGCATACATATGTATATTGTTCATATAATGAATATCAAAATTAATATTTGAATTAATTTATTTTTTATTCAAATCTGAAAATTTATATTTCAGCTCTGAAAATTTTTCATTTAAATTTTAGATAATCATTTGATTCGAACCTGAAATTTAAATTCCAAATTATTATTTTGGATTCTCAAAATTAATACTTCAAGTTTGAAAATTAGTAATTGAGTCTAAAACTGGACATTTCATTTTTGAATATTGCTATTTGAATATGAAAATTGACATTTCAATTCGGATTTTTTTTTTAAAATTCAAAAAAACTTATTTGATTTAAAAATTGATATTTGAATTATAAATTATTATTTTCCAATCTAAAAATTATTATTTCAATTTAAGAAACTTTGTTGAGTCTAAAAATCGGCAACTTGATTTTAAATATTTTTATTTAAACTTGAATTTGATATTTGAATTCTGAAGTTTTAAATTTAAATTTTAAAAAATTATTTGACTTGAAAGTTGAAATTTGAATTCCAAATTATTATTTTGGATTCTCAAAATTAATATTTCAATTCAGAAAATTATTAATTGAGTCTTAAAATTGACATTTTAATTTTGAATATTATTATTTGAATTGAAAATTGATATTTGAGTTCTGAATTACTATTTGGAATCTTAAATTTATATTTTAATTCAAAAAATTATTGATTGAGTTTCAAGGGTTTTTTCAACTAATGTTATCCATAATAAATCACTTTTATAAATAATTATAAATGATTATGTTTATTAAATCTAGGTGACACTAAATAATTATTGTTATAACATAGATTTGTATATTATATAATTTATATTATTATATTAGAAGAAATTAATTAATTAAATTAATGTGACATTACTTTAAAATCATTGTAATTACTTCAGATAAGAATTAATTAGTATGTGAAGAATTATTTTTTAATTGAACATAATTATTCACACTTTTTAATTTATAACTTCAAACCTGAAATAAAAATTTGGAAAAAATATAATGTAGTTAAAATATTTATTTTATTGATTTTAATTTCACGAATTATTATATAATAATATTATCTTTTTAAAAATTCTATGACTAATCATCTATGATAAATATTTTATATTAATTTTATAATAATTATGAAAATTAATGTTTTATCTAAATTATTATTGTATTTATAGTTAATAATTACCAAGAGAAAAAATTACTTGACCTATAATAATTTTTACAATAATAAATGTAATTATATAGTAAGTAATGTAATTAATTGAATAATAATTTTTAAAAATTTTATGGAAGAATTTACTTTCTAATAACAATTGTTAATTCATTACTTATAATTTAAAAATAGATATTTAAAATATTTAATTTTAAATTATAGTCATTAAAATAATTTTAAATTAATTATATTATATATAATTCGATCAGATTCTAAAAAGTAATAAAATATTTTAAAATATTTTATTTATTTAATTATTCGTAGTTGTGTATTATAAATTGTGAGTAACTAGATAGCTAGTTTGTTAAATATTAAGAAGTTATTGCTTATTTAAGTAATTGATAATGAATATTGAATATTTGTAGTGTATAATTTATAATTTAGATATATGTAAATTTAATCATTATTAATTAAATGATTATCTAATTATCTAGTACTTGAAGTGTTTTAAAATCTAAAAACTAAGAAAGTAAGGCATGAAGAAAATTTTGGAATTACAACTTAGTTTATAAGGAAGTTGCAACTTCAAAACTTATCCCATATTATTTATTCTTCATTCTTATTTTGAACATTATATAAACAAAGGGGGGTGTGGCCATGTAATTTCAAATTAAGAAATTTGTGCACATGGGATGAGCTAATCAAAAGGCTCAACCCAAAACAAAAAAACAAATAATGCATAATTTTAAAGTAATTACCTCCCCAACCTACTTATCTATTTAACTAGGTAGGTACCTAGTTTGACCTACCCATTTAGGTCGGCCTACATACCTACCTATATGAGTAGGTATTTAGCCTAGGAATGTAGAACCTACCTACTTACTTTTTTATCTAAGTAGGTAGGTAGGTAGGTAAATGAAGATTATAGGCACCTATTTATGTACCTACCAACCGGATATTAATATTTTTATTAAATTAATTTGTTTAATGCCATGTGGCATATTTACATTGGGCCATGTGTCAATATAAGATCATCCAAGTATTTGAATTGAACGTCCTAGATTATTTCAAAATAATAATAATAATAATAATAATATAAAAATGAAATATTAAGACACATGGCAACACATGATTTGCTTTCAATTGTGACCAAAATAGTTGCATCTTAGTCGCATGTGACAATACGTATATAATGGAATTAAAGTATGAAATGTTTTTGTTGACTTTTTCTTTCATGCAATACCTTTTATCATTTACGACTATTTTATCACATGTGACTTGTCTTAGGCAACTAAAAGGATTTTAGTTGCAAAATGTTTCTTGCAACTAAAATTTAGTTGCAAAGAGTAGTCGAAAATAAATGTTTTTCTTCTAGTGCATGTTTATATAAAAACATTATGACATTAGTCAACCAATCTAGTTTTCTGAAAAATAAACTAGCATAAATGTGGTATATTTTGGGACTCCTAAAGGTTCTGTGACATCGAGTAATCTAAACAAAGCATTTGCAACTACATGATTATTGCCTAACTTATATATTACTATGAAATCATATTCCAACAACAACAGTGACCACCTAGTTATTTTCCTTCAAACCTGTGGTTTGTTTACCAAGTAAACTAAGGCCATATGATCAACATAAAACACAAACTTATTTCCCGACAAATAATGCTTAAATTTATGTAATGCAAAAACCATAGCTAAGGCTTCTTTTTCTATGGTCCAATAATTTTCTTTTGCACTATTAAACAATCTATAAGCATACACTATTGGTTGATTGCTCTTCCCTATGATATTTTGTGTTAATAAAACCCCCACAATTAATAATGATGCATCTATGTGAACATGGAACTCCATGTCCCACTTCGGTGGTATTAAAATCGATGCTTCAACATATTTCTGTTTTATCAATTCCCAAACTTTTTAACACTCCTCTATCCACAGAAAATTCTCTATCTTGTGAGTTTCATAATTGGAGCCATGATCATTGCAAAATTCTTGATAAAACATTTGTAAATTTGTGCCATGCCATTGAATACTTGAATATATTGTGAATTATGTAATACATGCATATTCATTATCGCTTGTATTTTCTTTGGATTAAGTAGTTTACCTTCCTTAGGTGCAAATTCTTTAAGGTGTACCAAAATCTTGTCATAACGTCACCTTTTTCTGTCTTTTTTACCTAGTCTATTTTTACCATGTAAAGACAAATTTATGGATGTTTATGATGGAATCTAGAATTGTAATAGTCTAAAATATAATCCTTCTGAAAGTTTTGACCACTTTTGATTCATTGACTTTTATGGGGATCAAAATATAGGGTAAAAAAGGATTACAATAAGGACTAGGCCCTTTTCATCCTATGTGGTACACCTTAAAAGATTTTCACCCCCTTTGAAATAATAAATCCAAGAATTACTCTAAAGAATACCATAAAAACGCATTTCTTTAGGTTTAAATTGATGTTGTATTCCTTACACTTTTGAAAACATAATCTTAGCTTCTACAAATGAGTCTCCATATTGCTATAGATTGTAAAATCATCCAAAGAAATCTTCATAAAAGTATCTAAATGTTTTCCAAGAATGTTTTTGTCACAATTCTTTGAAATGTTGAAGGTCCATTATTTACTCCAAAAAGCATTATTCTCTAGATGAAAACTCTATAATATGTGACAAGTGATGTCTTATATCTATCATCTGGTGCTATAGAAATTTGGTGAATTTAGAATATCCATCCAAAAATGAATATGCCTCACACCTTGCCACTATGTTTAGTATTTCATCTATAAATGGTAATGGGAAAGGGTAATGCTTGGTTGTAACATTCAACTTTCTGAAGTCTACACAAATTCTGAACTTCCCATTTTTCTTTGGTATTACAATAATTGATGACAACCAAGTAGCTTCATCCACAAGTTGTATGAAACCTACTGCCAATAATTTATCAATATCCTACTTAACTAATGTTACATAATTTGGATTCAATATGTGCTTGGCATGATGTGCTAGTGGTAGGTTGTATCCAATTCAATTTGGTGTTGAACCAAATCTAATGGAATGCCCTTTAGATCTTTGTATGTCCAAGTAAAAACATCTTTGTACTCCCTTAGCAATTCCTCTAACTTTCATACCTTCTTTAGTTATAAATTTGAATTTACCTTCACCATCTAAGGTTTTGCTTAAGTCCCCAAATTCATATTCATTAATTGTTGTTTTTCTATGAATGTCTAACCTATTATTTGCAATTCTTGAACCTTGACCTTGGTTGGAATTTTGTTAGTTTGAACATTCCCTAGCTAGAATTTATAGTAGGTCTCATGATACACATTATCTTCTAAAACAACTTTTGGCTCATATATGTTTGTAGTTTTTCCTTCCATTGAAATGAATTATGTATTACTCCTCTTTATACTATGATTCTAAACTTCAATATCTATGTGGGTAAACTTTGTGGGTTCTACATATTGAAAGTTTTTTGGTAGATTAATAGTGCCTATGGAAAATAATTCTAACTTTGTAGCGAATATGATATCCTCCTCCTCATCTATGATACCATTCTGATAGTCATAGCATAACAACACTTTCGATCGTTTCACCTCTATTCCCAAGTGTTTAGTCATAATACTATAGTTCGGATTGTATTAGTCCCTCAAATCGTCACTGTGTTCTACCCCCAATCATGGGCTTTTCTAGCAGCCTTCAACCATGGTCTCCCTAGCAACATGGAATAACTAACATTTATCACATTGTTCTATAATACAGTAGACGTAATAACATAAGGTATGTCGTGAACATTTGTCTTCACATCATGGATCAGTCCCATTTGCTTTTTAATGGTCTGATCTAACGTCCTTAGATTATATGGTGTGGGTTTAGGCTTTGGTAACCCCAACTTCAATCTCAATTGTTCTATAATGATATTAATGCTAGACCTTCCTTTTAACAAAAAATTCTTTACAATTTTTTTTCCAATTTGTACTTGAATATCTATCATATGGTTATTAGTAATGACTTTCATTGTTGCTACTTTTGGTATTATATATGGTATATTTTTTCTATTATTGTTTTAGTTATAATCTATGGTTTATCGGGTTTCGTTTTCTGCCATAGATATCTTTTCAACTCAAGAGCCATTTTTAATAACTATTCGAAGTTCAAAGTATAACTGGTTTCCAACATCTATCTACTAATATCTTGAAATATCTTTTCTACCGATATCAATTTACTTTGGGAAATTTTAGATTCTTGAGGTTTCTGAGGTTCTATAGAAGGTATAGTATTTGGCATATCCAACCACATTGTGTTCCATCCCTCTATTGATGTAAAAGATCCTTCATTAGTAGCTTGTACTTTTTGCAACTATTGAATTGTCTTTACCATTGTCTTTTTCAATTTGTCCTCCTCCTAATTTGCAATACTTTTATTCTTCCTTGGTTCTCTCCTAGAACACCTAGTTTTTTATGATTTTGCTTCTTGTAGCAACATTGATGTCTATTACATTCACATTTGTAATGACTAAAATTTGACCTTAGCTATTGTTTTCCCTTTTGAGCTTGATGCATTTTTCCCTTGGAACATTTCCTACATTTCTACAAATTTGGGATAGTTCGTCATTTTATGCTCATTTAAACCATAGATGTGGTAAACATACAACGTATTTTTCTAACCTTTCTAAGGTTGATTGGTAGCCTCTGTTGTTGCAATAGTGGCCTCTTCTTTTTTCTTGACTTTACATGTTTCCACATTATGGTTGTTTCATCTACAATTTGTGCAATGTTTGTTAGTTTTTCTTGGTTCCATTTGTGGTTTCATCATTGTTACAGATTTAAAAATCTGTAGTATCGACAATGCATTTTGAGTTTCTGTTGGTGTCATCCCTTTTTCACATAGCATAATCACTTCCTTATGCAACTATAACATGATCCATTTCATTCTTGCAATTACAATGCTTAGATAGGATTGTAATCTTGCCCAAAACATAGTGGTCAAAAAACTATCTATGGTTAGTGTTTGTAATCCATGAACCAACTTTTGTCTACACTCATAGTACACTTCAACCCGCCTAGTCTTTCCCTATTTGATATTCTTGAACTCCATGTAAATTATTTCATCATTTGGAGTCTTTTAATGATGTTTATGGAATGCTTGAATTAATTTACAAAAATTTTAGTCAAGAAATTTTGACATGTAATTATGACACCAATCTAATGTTGTTTCTCACAATGTATAATTGAATGCATTGATGATGTACTCTTCAGAGGTTTTTCCATTTGCTTTAATAGTCATTTAAAACACTTTCACATGGGCATTTATATTTGTATCCTTTTTGTAATTTGGATACTTCAAAGTTGATTAATATGGTCTGGCCTCTAAGCCCCTTGCTATAGTGTTCACCATTGATTTAGTTTTTTGTTGTTCACAATTTAATGGAATCAACGGTGGCCATCCCACAAATTTGTTTGCTTGAATTGTTATGATTGGTGCTATGTACATTGTTTAAGGTTTTCAAATGGGTACTATTACCTAACTTGGATTTTCATAAACTTGGTCTTCTCATCTTCCAACTTGAATACTCACTAGTACTTAATATGTGTAGTTCGACCATTTTCAAATTGATTTTTTTTTTCTTGATGGCTCAACTTTTGTCCAAGCTTATAGGCTATAGTAACTATTTTTAACATTAAAGATCTAATCTATTATTCTTGTGAGAATGGGTATCTAAGGTATCCCGTTCATTAACTTGGGCCTTTTTGATGGTGTGAAATCTTTGGACATCATTGCTTCCAATTGTACAACATTCATTTGTACTTTTTATGGTATAAAATTTGGTTTTACAAAAAATGGTTTTGCCTTATTCACACTAGGAGAATTATGCATTCTCAATCTATTTTGTACAACTACATTTCATTTAGACTAATTTTCTGCAGTTTGATTTCTAAACTATTGTGGACTTGTTCTCTCATTTGTGGTTGTTTTATAGAATCTATGTTTAACATCTGTTGTCCCACATGTCTGACAAATCCATCCCTTATTTCATTATCAATTTGTGGACATTTTGTGATATTGTGTCCTCTGATTCTACAAAAATATAGATTCAAGAATGAGTTTGAACCAACATGTTTACATCTTCAAAAATCGTAACTTTTACATTCTAGATTTTTTAAAATCTCTTTTGATTCCTTTGTTTCTATTATTCATCTCAAGTGGTAATGTCTTTTCTAGAACATTCACTTGTGCATCATCATACACCAAGGTTTTTGGGTAATTCGTATCTACCCACTTTGGAATATTGAGATTGTAGTTGTCATCCACGTCCTAGTTTTCTACTGGTTCATGATATTTTGGCAATGTTGACTAGTACACAAATGGTACATTTGTACGTCTAATGTAATCATTTCACCGACTATTCATAGATTTTGGACTTGAAGAATTTCCAAGGTCCGCTTGATAACAATTCATCCCTTGAATTTCTCTCATCCCCACGTTCTTGAATAGTAAAGGGTGTTTGAAAAGCATGGATACTCCCTTTTCTTGGGTACACTTCTAACCTGATCCCTTTCACTAGAAATTGCATTTTGTACCAAAACGTCTATGTGGAACCCCTGTGCATACTTCTCTTTGTGCTCCCATTCCCACTAAAGACACTTGATGTTTTGCATGTCATTTTTTTGTTTGTAAACTTTTGGGTTTCAAAACTATACCCATGTTCGGCATTTCATACACCTTTTGGTTTGTATCTTGATTTTTTTCTAGATCAAAATTCATGTTTTGACGCTTGGCTTTTTGATCCATTTGATTCTATAAACTTCGAGTCACCATTTGATTCATATCGTTGTGTAAATATTAAATTCCTTTGGGTTCTTGGTATATTTTTTGACTTAAATCCTTAGGACTTTCACTGTTTAAACCTTTGTCTTCAGTTTGCCAAAAAAATTAAAAATCTATATCTACCATGAAAAAATATCTCCTCTTGTAATTTTTTGAGATTTATAGAAAAAATGCTCTAAAAAATAAATCCAAATTATTTAAAAATTTTCTTTCTTTTTTTTTTTGTTTTTTTGCTTTAGAGGATTTTTTTTGTCCCTGAGATGTTTGCCAAATGGTAGGTGTGGATTCTATCCTAGGATTGCTCTTTACTTATTTAAAAAAATAAAAATTTCACTTCAATTATTGATTTCAACATTTAAAATTTGTGGTTTAGTTGTTCAAAATAATTCTAGTAGATTATTTCACACAATTTATTCTTACAACTATTGTTGATTCTACTCAAATTTTATTTAGACTATTTTAAATACAAAATTTATGATCAATACAGTTAGATTATCAAAAAGCCAAAACACAACATATACATAATAAAATCCATGCTTCCTCATCAAATCCACACTTCTTTTTTTACTTAAAATTGAATCATATAAAAAATCTATGGTTTTAAAGGTAAAAATAAAAAATGAAAACATGAAAAATCTATGGTCGCAAATACTAATAGAAATTTGAAATCATACTTTGTTTCCTTGTCTAACTCTAGCAATTCTTTAAGTCTTACTCTATGTAAAAAAAAATCTCTTCCAAACTCCCACAATTTCCAAAATTACATCTTCAGTCATTTCCCTCCAAGAGAAATTCAAAATAAAATGTTTAGCAATCCTAATTCTATTCAACTCATCCACAACCTTATTCAATCCCTACCATTCTTTTGTTTTATGTTACCTTGGTTGATCACTACCACACACCATGTAACAATAACTACACATGGGACATATATATTCATATAATATGAAAGCAACACCAACTAGTTCTATAATGACAAGAACTATGGCAATTAATTCTCGTAGCCCCATACCTATGGTGTCAACTATAGTGGTGTTCACTTCAACTACATTACCTCTAGACCCAAGAGGAGAACCACCAAATCTTCTAGGAATGTTTGTAGGAGTAGTGGTTCAATTGCAACATTGTTTTCTTAACTTTATAGCCTTACAAAAGACTACTAAACACAAATACATTTTTTTTTAAAATTTGAATGTTCATATATAAATATTTAAGGTTGCCATCAAAACAAATGGTGAAACAAAGAATGAGGAAATCATAAATCTATTCAACTTCACATTCAAAAACACAACACTTATGGTGTAACAACTACATGAGGGATTACCCAAAAATGTAGATTTGTTAACTAATTAGAGCAAGCCTTCTGTAAATATTATTCAACAATGTAGAATGATGAACAAATGGAAGTGTATTATGAACGATTATTAAAGGTGGCAAACAATTGGAAAACACCCACCACTAATAGCTTTTTAATTACAATTTTCAAATTTGAACTATGGTCATATTTACATATAACAACTATAGGAATGAAAAGGGCAACATTGCAGTAGCATAAAAAGTCAACACTATTATGTGAAGAAGGGATTTTAAAACTTGAAACACAAAATTATCTCTCAATACCGCAAGGATCAAAAACCACAAGAACACCAATAAATCAAATTACAATAGGGAAATTAACCACACATGTATTATACAAATTGTCACCACACCAACCACAATGTGGACACATGTTTTGATGTAAGAAAAAAAAATCAACTATGGTGGTATTAGAAGTTAATGCACAAGCAAATAAATTGCCTAGACCATTGATGTATGGACTTGTTATATTTGTGAAGTCATTGGGCATTATAAGTTGACAAATTGTTTGAAATTCAATGAAATGTAGAACATATTCAAAAATAAGGGGGGTAAAACTATTGAAGAGAAACTTGTTATTGATGTGAAAATTATAACTACATTAGTAAACATGGTGGATGTGCATGTGGGAACAACTAAAAGCAAGGAAACTAAAGTATAAGCATTCAAAGAATGAGAGTTATTTAAAAAAGAATGTAGTAAATTGGGAAGTAGAAGAATGTCTAAAAAAATCCATGGTTGAGACCATATAACAAATGCAAATCACTAATCCACATGTGGGTGTACCTCCAACAATAGTAAGAGAATGGAATAGTAGTTGGGCTAGAATGCCCATACAATAATACTTGCAAAAACCTCAAAACCATAAGAAATATTTTTTATTCTTTAAAATAGGTTAATATCCATAGAAGATATTTCTTGGGAAATTAGATATACTTTGAACCTTGGACAATTGTTAAAATTAGTTCTTAATTTCAAGAAGTATTTATGTAAAAAGTTGAAGCTAAAGAAA
>Ga0116231_10008039_pt1 | contig 18792 bp, 9 predicted proteins | sample S1TSphgellanicum_2_FD_89695 | JGI IMG/M metagenome (GOLD analysis project Ga0116231, IMG submission 89695) | Host-associated microbial communities from peat moss isolated from Minnesota, USA - S1T2_Fd - Sphagnum magellanicum MG | ecosystem: Host-associated > Plants > Peat moss > Unclassified...
ACCACCCCAAAAAAACCCCCCCCCCCCCCCCCCCCCCTCCCAAAAAAAAATACAACACCCCCCTTATGACCAAAAATAGGACCAATTGCAAGTCTTTTGACAAAGTAAACATTGTCTTTTGTCCAAAGCTACATGAAGTAGAATAGCTTGTAAACAATAAAAAGTTTGGTTGAAGTTCAAGCTTTAAATAGAGTGGCCTCAAGAGCCTCAAATGAGGAGTTATTGAATTATGGAGTTTTCAGCATGTAATGAATATATATGTATATATATATATAATTTCATTAGTAAGAGATGTTGGTCGTGTCACACATGTACAATGCTTGCATGACATTTGTTAGGCATTAGAACCAAAGAGAGACCTAGATCACAAATATTACACATATTCGAATTAATTCTCAAGTGGTTCATGTACTCTATTATGATCTTCCTCCTTTCCACCTTTGGCTAAAACCCTAAAACTTTACCTTACCTAAAGATTATTATAGCCGCACCTTGATTATAACCTTTGCCATTTTGGCATTACAATTCAATTAGGTTTTACATGTTCAAATGGCATTGCTTGACAACATCAATGGATAAATAATTCTATCTATTTACCACCTCCTCAATGGGTAAGTCAACAAATGCAAAGAACAATGGCCCGTTCTAAGCAACATTTTTAGCATCATTTGTGATGATTTAGACAAAATGCACACCCTAAATGTGCTTTGACCTTTGGAATAGATGATGCTTACATTATGTAACTTGGTGTTCAACCACATAGCTTGTTTTTTGTTTATTTTGGACTCTTTTGATCTACTATAGTTACCTCCTTGATTTTGGCACTACTTAGAATATTTTTATATTTTTCAAAAAATTAAAAAAATTGGAAAATAATTGCATTTAAAATGAATCAAAATGTTGAAAATTTTGTCACAACAATTGTTGAAATGAATAAATAGACTATAATATGCATTGTATTGTTCTAATATTGGTATGCTTGATTGTTGGATTGAGGTTTTTGTGACATCTATTTTCAAACTAATCACTAGTAAAGAGGGTAAAGCTACCTACCCATGTACCTTAACTTCCAAGCACCTAGCACGGATGCAAAGTGAAATACATAATTTGGTTGAATGTTAGGTATTTTAAAATCAAGAAACATATTTTGTAATGCCCCTCGACATGAGATACACAAATGCCTTAGTCAAAAATAATGTACAATCATCCATATATATATTAGTTTGTTAATGTTTGGGTTAATGTATGCTACAAATTACACAAAAGAAACCTATCATAAAGTGGTAGTTTTTAGTACTTGTGTATATTTAATGCATCATGGTGGAAATATGGAAAAGATTTTGTGATGAAAATTTGCAATTAATGATGGTTTACATCTTAATTTGTTGTTGTGTTGTGAAATTGGTCCACATATGAACAATATAATTTTCAGTTGAAATATATTTTTAATTTGCAACAATGTTGACACAACATGGTAATTGTCAAAAAAACTAAAAACTACCAACTTTAATGAAAATGTGTTCATAAAGTTTTGTGCATATAAAAATACAACCATAACAAAGGAATCTTTTGCATCAAAGCTTTCAATTTGTTTTGAAGTCATGAAGTTCATATAAGATGATATTAAAACCTTTGATGATGCATTATGTTATAATAATGTTAATGATTATGATATTTTATGTTGTAAAATATATTTTTTCCATTGAAAATGTTCTTTGACTAAGTGTTTTTCATTTTTCTACAAAAATAAAATGATTTTGAAAAATTAGTGAGAATGATAAATTGGTGTCAAATAAATATTTTATAATTACAAAATTAATGGTGTACATATACACAAAGGCACAATTAATCATCAATTTCATATTCATGGTTTTATAACTTATTTTACTTTTAAAGCCCAGATCAATTATATTTGATTTCTAAAAGAATTCAAAATGAGTGAAATCTTATGTATTAAACTATTTTTGACATTATATGTTGTTCTAATTTTACCTAAAATTGTGTAGACCATACCATGCATTTACTTGCTTGCCAAATAGATAAATATATTTTTTAATCTGTGAAAGTTGGAATTTTTTTAATCCATTTCAATTATTGAACCAATTTTTGAAAAATAAAATAAATAGTTAAAGCATATCCATTGAAATTCAACATTTCTTTCAAGGTTTTGAGCAAAGTTTTTCTTAACACTAGTTGTTTAAAATTTCGAAATAGCGGGGGGCACTCTTTTTCTAATTTACAAAACATATGATTAAAAAATATGGTTTCATATATTGGTTGTTAGGTGAAAATTATAATTTAATAGTTCTATAATAAGGTTATGTTTAAACTAAAATATATATAACATATGTTATAAATATTTGAAGTATTAATTTTGGAGTTTTTCACTCATGAGCTTTTGTATTGTTTTCCATTGGTTTGATAAATCCTACATCCGCTACCTATTATCAATCGAAGCCTTGTTTGATTGTTAACTATTCCTTTGGAAACCAAGTTTGTTTGACTTTATCCAAAGATAATAACTATTTTTTGGTTCATGAGCCTTTGTTTCATTCATAACTTAAGTATGGTCTACTATTTAATTTATTAAGCAATTCATTAATCAAGTTCATATATCTTTGTCAACTATTTCACATGGTTTACAAGACAATGGTATTGGGTCATAAGGAATCACAACAATGTCAACTATGCAAAGGTAAAAACACCATAACAAGTATGCCGAATCCATCATATTCAATGAGTTCAAAACAATCAATTTATTATTTAACATGATCATGTGAAGTGTTAAATATGGTATATTGCAAGATCATAAGAACTGTTGTTAACTTAGGTTTCTTGTTTTATTTTTATTATTCTATTTTTGTAGTAGGAACTAGTTGAAGATTGCATTTGCATCAACCAAAATTTGTATCTCAAATTACAAGTTGCATTGACAATTATTGTTGTCTAATCCTACAATATTTTATATGTAATTTGTAATGGAAACTACGTCGGCCACAAAATTTGCTAACATTGTTTGTAATGAAATGGATTGTTGAAGGCATTCGAGCAACTACTTTTGCATGTCTCAACTCACCATGCAAGTGATCCACTTTTGAAAGAACAATCTTGATTCCTTTACAACTCCATGTTTACTAAAACTAAAATTTAAATGAGTATAGGGTATTGAACTTTAATTTATATATATATATATAAGGGGCTAAAATATGTGCATATTTTTTAAAAAGGTAATAATAGGGTGGGGAAATTTATAAAATCCTTGAACCCAATATCCCCCAAAAAAAACTTGTTTGACACAAATAATTTAAAATTTTAACACTTAAATTCTCCAACCCTCCTCCCCTCCCCCCTCCCCCAAAATTTGGAATCCTTTGGTGATGTTAAGTTCCTACTTTGAAATGTCCTTCCTTGCCACTTGATGTAGTTGAATTCTCCACGAGTTTTTTTTGTTTTTTTTTTTTTGTGGGGTTTTTTCTGTAATTTTATTTTGTATTTGTTTCTATTTTGTTATCTCTAGCTTCCACAATAAGTTTATGTTTTGTTGTTGGCAATTAAGTGATCCATTTTGGGAATCTAAACTTTTCCTAACAAGCTCCCATGATCATGACATTTGTTTGTTTGTTTCATTGTTTCATGTTGTTTGTTGTTTTGTCTTATTATGTTGTTGAAATTCCTTTGGTTCATTGTTTCACATTTCATTCCACTAAAATTTGTAACTTGTAAAAGTGAAAGAAGCCTTTATCAAAAGTCGAAAGCAAAATAAGTTCAATAATTGTAGTTATTTGTTCATCCACTTATTTTCCTTCAACTTTTGATTGTTTTTTATATTGTTCACTATTGTTTAATCATCCACCAAACCTTTGTAATCAAAATCAGCATGATATTTTTATCAAAATTAAATTGATTTTAAATATTTTAAATTATATTCAGAATTTATTCATTAAAGAACTACAAATTCAAACAAATCCTCTCAACCTTTTTTTAAAAAAATTGTTGCAATCATGGCCATTTAGAGTAGAATTTGGTAGAGTGTATAAATTCATAAATTAAACAAGATATTTTTTAGTAATTGAAATCTTTAAAAAATTGGAAGCAATTGAAAAATTTCATGAGTAACCCATCAAAGAACGCACTTTAGGAATTGGAAATATTAGTTTTTAAAAAATTTATTAATTTTTTATAACATCTTGTATCATTGAAAATTGTGGTGGCAAAACTCCCACAAGAAAAAAAAATGTGAGAAAAGGGAAACAAAAATTTTCAAAACAATAGTAAATATTTCTTAACCTACGTAATTGTTACTAAATTGGCAATCAAGAAATAGAATGAATGTGTGTGTGTGTGTGCAAATTATTTTATTGCACGTAGAATTCCTTCTAACATTGCAAGATTTATTCATATCCAAATACAATATCATGAATTTGTAATTATGGTTTAGGTATGGTTTGAATATTTCCAACCCCACCTTGCAATAATTCCATGATTATTTATTTTATCATCTTAAAAAAAAGTATTTAGGTAGGTAAGCTCAAGTGGAGTAGAAGATAACTAATATTTTGCTAAAATTGACCCAAATTCTAATCAGTGATGAATCCATTCATCATGTGGTAGACCCAATTGGTTAGTAGTTCGATAGTGCCTTATTAGCTAGGCTAGTTAGACACTAATTAATTATTTTTGCTATTGTTGAAAATTTTGAGAAATACCTACTTACTACAGCTAAATTTTGAAAGAAACTCTAAGCATACTAGCTTCATTATTTAGTATATTGTCTAATTGTAAGTTATTATTATTTTTACTACTAAAAATAAATGACAAAGAAATTATTATTATTATTAGGCACTTTGCTAGTAATTTAACCTACGTATTCATGAGGACAAGAACATTGCATGATCTCTTAGTTGCATCCAATCAAATGAATTGGTCAACAATGGCAAGATTTCTTTTAGTGTAATGTTGTTCAAGTTGTGATAGTTAATCATTTACGTACAAGAGACCATGATATAAGGTAGATGTGCCAAAATCTAACTATGGGTCAAAAATCAATCAATAGGGTCAATGGTTTATTACCTAGGGTATTGTAGTCCAACCTTTCATTTATGTGTGATTATGGGACAATATGATGGAATTAACAAGATAAATATTGGTTTTGTGAACATGACTTGGTGGATTTCTAGATCACTAATCAAGGTAAATAGATTAAAATATGACATTTTAAAATTTTAAAATAGTCAATTGGTGGTCATTATTTAATGAGGGGAATAAATACAAGCCAACAAATTTGAAGTTTTGAAAATGAATTTTCTTTAAATATTTCCATGGCTAACATGGAAAAATAAGCTTAGGGTGGTAGGATTAAGTTGTGCAAGGAGTTGATTAATAAAGGTCTAAAGTTACTTGGTGATTATGTCAAATAAAGGTTGATACAATAGTCTTGTGACAATATAGATGTTGAAATCATAATTAACAAGTAGTTGACATGAATATTATTGTCAATGGACATGTCAACCCATATAATCGTCAATAAAACATCATTATATTAGGTTTTGATAATAATACCATGATTGTACGACTCAGGTTAGAAATATGAACTTTTTTTTCTTGATCTTCAACAATTTATTATCATGATATCCCCTTCTTTCTTAATTATATTTTAAATACATGACTAACTTGATCTCTACATTGCAATGCATTACAAAGGATGATGAAATGATTTTTAAAATTTTTAAATTAAGTTCCATAATTTAAATGAAATATTGAATGCCATTGCATGCAACTTGAATTGAACTCAAATTCAATTGAATTTTGATTGAATTCAAATTCAATTGGATTTGGATTCAATTTAACTACATTCAAATACATTGAATTCAATTCAATTGAAGATAAATGGGATATGAGTGCAAAAAAGGTAAAGTTGATGGCTCATTACTTTGTTTCAAAAAAATTTACAAACAGCCATGAAAAAGTTTTAATATGTTGAAAGTAAGAAAAATATTTTGTACAATAATTAACATGATGATAATCTTTCATTTTATATTTAAAATGTTGAAAATACCCATATTGAAAGTAGATTTAAGTAGAATTTTCTTAAATGCATTAACTTGCATAAGATGTTTAATCTTACAAAATGGGCTACATGTGGATGAATTTTATTTTATTTTTAATTTCAAGTTAGTGGGGCCCTAAAAGATACTTATGTATTGTCAAACTATGCATGTTATAATCATAATATATCAAATTTTTAATATGAAATAAGTTTGAACACCATATTGACCCAGTCAACTTCAAAGGTATTTTCAACCTACTTGGTTTTATGATACCAAAGTTGTTTAAATTTTGTGTCCAACTTTTCATAAACTAAACATAGTGATATGGTTTTTCATGTTTTTACTTTAAATATATTTTGAATCTATTTTCTTGTGTTTATAGCACAAATTTTATTTTATTTTTAAATCGGATTTGGGCGGACTACTTTTTTATCTACTTCACCTTGCCAACACCCATGCAAATTGATGTAAAAGTTATTACAAATTTGCACATAATCTTCATGATTTATGGCTATGGTGCTAAAAAAATAGTTTGAAAGACATATCTAAAAAGACACCATTCCATTTGTTTCAAAACATATTCCAAACCAAAATTTATTTTGGTAAAATAAAATATTATGGAACCCTATAGTTGTCTAAATGCTTAGACCAATTTAATGTTAGAGAATCTCTACCACAATGGATTAAACCCTTACAACAACCTAAGGAAAGAAATGGCATTATAATCCCCATTGTAATGCTTGCATCATCAATATATTTTGTTGACCCCACCTTTTTTTCTCCCTATTTTAGTAATGATGTTCATTGGGCCATTATCATCAAATATTCTAGTATCATGAGAATGCATGTGTTTTTGTATATTTTTGTCCATTTTGTGAGTGAACAATAGTAATGGAAACAAAATGTTCACATGACTTTAATATCAAGGTTGATTATGAGAAAATTGAGGTGGCTTGTTCATGAGTCACATAACTAGTAACCTTTAACAATGGAAAGGCAAACAAACACAAAAAGTCTACTACATATGAAACCTAAATTGTTGTGGCATTTTTGTGTATCATTGTTGTTGCATCTCAATAACAACAACAATCTTCCCTTCTTCAACACTTTGATTCTTTTCAAAATCCATACAAATAACTTCTACTTTTCTCTATATTTAGTTTCATTCATCTTCAAATTGCCACAATCCCAAAATACATGCCATGCATTTTGTTGTATCCAAAAGCATTGTTTCGTTGCATGGATGTGTTTGCATGTTTATATTATTCAACCACAAGTTAATGTTCATTTCTTTTTCAAGGATTGGATTTTATTTTCCACACAAATAATGTGTTACAAATTGAGAAAGAACTTTATGTTGTTGGTTTTTAAAATATTGTTACTATCATTTTCTTCTTTTGTGTATTTTGCTTTGGTTGTAATTGGTAGATATGTTTTTTCATGGTGGTTTCTTTTGTTAAAGTTGTGGGTTTTGGAAGAATTCGGACTTTGAACATTTGTTGATTGAATAATGTTTGGTTGTGCTTTTCAATTGCAAATCCAAAATTGAAGTCTAAACACCTCAAGTTTTTGTTGAGCTTCAAGCTTCTCACACACATAACAAGAAGGGTACATGAATGTAACATGTTTTTTGTTGTGAGGTTCTAGTGCAACACAATGGTTCTAAACCATCAAAAGTTCATTAATCTCTTTAACAACTTTGGTTTTGTTGGAAGAATTTGATGGTTTGCAATGGAGATGTTCTTACCATCGTCACTAGAATCATTAACTTGGGCTCTATGTTGTTTTGCATTACCAATGATGATCAAACTAACATAAGGTTGGAATATTAATATATTTTCATTTGTCCGATTTCATCATGTGTGCAAGAAGCTTGAAGCCCTTAATTTCACCTTTAGAACAAAATTCCATGATCATACAAATTTTCCATAAAATTATTATCAATTCCAATAATTTTATAACAAGAAGTTTAATCTTCACCTATTGAAAACATTAACAAAGATTGTGTATCAATTACACCAAGAAACTCATGAAACCATATGAATTTCAAATGAAAGATTTAAAGAGGATTTACCTTTTTTCAATGTGGTGTTACTTAAATTGAATTCAAATATGTGTTAGTGTTGTTTGGAAGGACAAAAAAAATCAATTCACATGTGATTATTAAAAAATGATGATATGAAAGGGTTATAAGGCGGAGTTGTAAAGGCAGATTTATCATCTAAAATAACAACCTTTGAAGGTAAAAATTCAAGAGAACATATTGATGGAAAACCAAAAAAAAGTCTATGAAATAATAATCACTATTGCAAAACTCTTGTTACAAGGGTGCATGGCTTCCATCTATGAGTATACATTATGACAATCTTCTGAACATATGAACAACTTTTTCACCATGATAAGGGGTCACACAAGGTGAAATATTTAAAATTAAAACTAAGGAAGCATAATTTTCAACATGAAAACTATCACTATTCTTGGGATGCCACAAACTCCACCTCGAATTTAGTGTCATTGCTAAAAATTGCATTTATTATAACAACCATGGCCATGCTAAAATAAAATAATGTAGAAAAACTTGTAATATTTGATAAATTTTCAAGGAAATTCAATTATTTAAAGTGTTATTGGACTAGGAGCCTTCATTTATGTAAATTGGCAAAAGGCAATTCCAACTTGAAAATCCATAAGATCTAATCCACCCTATACAACCTTTGAAACTAATAAAAGATGTGTGTATGTGTGTTTTTTTTTCATAAGTGCATATGGTGCAAAGGAAACACTCATAAATGACAACATAAGATGTTGAAATTTACAACAAACTTTAAAACTATCTATTTGACAACCCAAATGTGAAAATAAATAACCCAAAAAAATCCTTAAATCTTATCCTTACCTAAAATCTTTTACTTACCCTTACACCCCAAAAAAAAAATGTATAAGCTCATTTTTATGTTTACTTGGTATGAAACTTTGCAATGCCTCATCAACTCTACCCAATTTGAAATTTTACAAAGTTTATTTACCTTTATCACTATTAATTGAGCATTTTGCAATGCATATTCAATATGTTTTGTTCTTATATGGGACATCATATAACACACCCAAAAAATATATATATTCCATGTCAAATATGTATAATTATTATTTAAATTTTATTTATATGAATACACCCATTTGATTTTATGTTATCATATATTATGTGGTTTACATGTTTTTAATTTTTTTTTTCCACCAATAATATATGCCACCCAAATTTTATAGCTTTTCAAGGATTTCAATAATGACATACAATATGGTGTAATCACAATAATATGAGCCAAAAGAGTTATAACCAATGCTTGTTTTTTTCGTGTTTCAATGTCAAAAATTATACTAACTTGTAAGTAATTTAAAAGCATTCATTAAACATTGTAACCAATGCTTTTAATTGTAAGGACTTTTTTTGGGGGAGAAATTCCTAAAACATGACAATTTTTGGGGAGATTTTTAAAAACTTACATTATACTAGAATGCAACATCTTGTGAGGTCAAAAGATTTTTTCAATGATTTTTTTAAACTTACAAATGGGGAAATTCTAAGAATATTATAAAAAATCATTCACCGAAGGATGTATAGTTGGCTCCTATTAATGAAGAGATGCCCAACAAATTTTTTTGCATAACAACATGTGATGTTCAATGTTGACATACATAATAAATTTTGAGGATTGACTCGTGACATGTTAATTTGTTTCAAAACCTTAACTTGAAGAGGGTAATTATAATCTATAAAAAACAAATAGTAACTTTGAAGATGATATTACCAATAGACTTCTTATCAAATGTAAGTGCACAAGTTTAAATAGTAGACCAAGAATGATCAGTCCATTGCCAATATAACCAAAATCCACAAGTCATAATTCCACATGCAAAGTTAAAACCAAAATGTGCATTATTTTTCTTTAAACAAATACTTGCAAAACCTTAAGATCATTAGCCACAACCATGTGATATATAATAATCTCAACATAATTGTTGATTGTTCATTTGTTTTGTCATGTTTTCTCCATGCAAATATCCAAAATGATTCATGAAACCCATTGCATAAAAATATGTAAGTGGTTGGCATTAATGATGAAATTGGTGGAAACAACATACTATGAGACTTCCAAGAGCTTAATGACATTGGGATGAGGGGGAAAACCTTTGCAAAGCTTGCATCTCAAAAGCTAATCACCTATCTCAAGCCATTTTTTACAATGTTTCATTGAAAAATCACAATTGTGGTTTTTGATGAAATTTTTATGTCAACATTACCTTAAATATACTTTCATCTATATAACATTTATTTTTGTCCATGTATCTATTTGTGCCTTTATTACCTACCTATTTGAAGCCTAATTACTTAACCCCTTTCCCCTATTCAGCTATATATGTGCCTTAATTTCATGTCCATGTTATTAATGTTAAATTATGATAAGAACTATTTTTTCTCAGTTTTAAAATATTTTTCCATACCAATGAATTTTTTTTCCTACAAATTATGATTGCAAAAATACTTGTAATTATTATTATTTTTGCATATTGTGATTGCAAAATGTTCATACATGATGAACTTTTTTTGGAAATTGTGATTTAGGAGTCCTAAGGATGATTTTTCTTTCTACAAATTATGATTGTAGAAATGTTCATGATGAATTTTGCTACTTTGCAAATTACAATTGTAAGAATCATGCTAATGAACTTCTTTTCTCTTTTACGCATTGTGTTTACAAAATGTTCATTTATGATGAATTCTTTTTTGCAAAATGTCCATTCATGATTAAGTTTTTCTATAAATTGTGGTTGCATCAATCCTCAAGATGGATCCAAATGCACAACACTTGTGGTGAAAACCACATGTGTCCCAATTAGTTTAATTGATGGTTAACGTGACAATCCATTAGCAAACTAAGTCTTTGAACGAACAAGTGGGCAATCAACATGCCTTGATTATGATACAATCTATTGGGAATGAAGTGATTTCAATGTTCCTTAAGATTGAAAGACCAAACTTGTGTTTGTCAACAATACACCATCTTTTATATTAAGTTTTAAAGCATATCCAACATACATGATTTGATTGACAAAAAAGCATGCAAATAATCATTGATATCAAAAAGAAATCTAATGTAATATAACCTATTTAAAACTGTGAATCATATTATATAATTCAGTCTTATGGTTGGAACTTAAATTGTTATAATGGATACACCAATTACTATGGGAATATAATTTCCAATCTTTCTTTCAAAACCCTTGTAATGAATGTGCATAAACTTTTAAATGGGGAATTGAAAATAACAACATTCACCAAATGTCATAATTCTATTCAACACCAATTGCAAGTAATTATCATCCATAAGTTATAACCATTAGCAAAAAACATTCCCTCTATTGTTTCTCAACCTTTGAATTTTGCTTATTCAATTCACACCTACAACCACACATTCACTATTTCTTGTTAGTCATGTTAGTCACATTTCAAATTTTCTTTTGTAGAATATCATCATTAAGATGTTCCAAATTTCACAATCCAAATCTCCCACAACTAAAAAAATGCTTGAAAATATCACAAAATCACAAATGGGGAATGTCATAAAATTGTTCCAAACCACCCAACTCCAAAACCCAAAAAATCACTAGAATTTATTACATTTCAAATGATAAGTAAGACTTGATAAAATCCCTTTATTTTTCAATTACATTTTAAATCCATAATTAATTATTATTTTATTATATTTCAAACGATAAATTAAAACTAGATCAAATCCCTTTTCTTGGTCAATCACATTTTAAATCCATAACTAATTGTCAATTTATGACATTTCAAGTGATAAATTTAAAAATAGATAAAACTACAATACATTTACACAAGGTGATTTTTCCATAGGTATTTAAACCATAAATTCAAGACACTTGAATTCCTTCTTATAACAAGGTGCACATTGACCTTATCCTCAAAAAAACATTATTGGTTATCCCACCTAAAGCTTTGATTTTATCTAAAATGATGTTGGTAAAATACAATGAATTTATAAAAAGCTTTAAGTGCCTTAAAACGGGAGGGAATTAAGGAATTTTTGAAATCATCATTAATTGTCATACAATTGAAACAAGTTTTAGAGAATTTTCAATGAAAGAAAAAGGATTAGAATGATTGCATATTAGTGATACACATTTTGGCACTAATATTATGTTGGAGAGATTTTTTTTTAAATGGTGGTTATTGGAAGGATTGGTTAACTATTAGGAGGAGGATATTCAATTTTAAGCAATTGGTTTTGGAAAATGGGAATTTTGATCATTATAAAAATTAGAAAAAATATTTTTTCAATTTATGCCTTTTTAATTCACAAAAAAGAACAATAGGAAATGTTATGATGGGTTAAGATTGAAGAACATAAAAAAATTTAATGAAATATTGCAAGATTGTTTTTTGGTTTAAATAGAAAGCAATTATTCAAGTTGTGGGGTTGGAATGCAGAGTGGGGGTGTAAAGTTGAGGTGTGAACATGTGAATTTTGGGGTGCAAAAATTTGGACATGTTTATTGGAGGGACATGACATTGTTCACATTTATGACAACCATGCATATGTGGCAATTACATGGTGCCTATGTGGTGTATGTGGCAATGACATCATTATGAAAAATTAAGTCCGCTAAAACCACATTGCTTTACAACTAAAGCTCGAAAAACATTCATATACAACTATCGTGCAACTATCCCTTGGGTAAGACAACTATTATCATTATTAGAAATCTTGTCGTTTGCAACTAGTCACTATGCAACTGACATGCAATTGATTATTATTTGCAACTATGTCGGTCATGTTTGCAACTATAAATTTGATATTGTATAATTTTTTAGCCATACAGTTGTGTGTGCAACTAATGTGCAACTAAATGTGTACAACATGGACACATGTCATTAAAATGATGGCCTAAACTTATACATACTTAAATTATTATATTTAATATATCTACATAAGCTATGTATAATAATATTATGTGCCTTTAATATTAAGGTTAACCCCATGCTAACTTAGGCTAACCTAAACTAACCTAAGTTAAAATAACCATGGTTAAACTAACCTAGGCTAAATAAATTAAAAAGTTAAACTATCCATGGCTAAATTAAATTAGGCTAAATTATTTATGGCTAAAATAAACTAAATTATATTAATTATGGCTTAAATAAATATGGCTAAATTAAATTAAGCTAAGACTAACAATGGCTAAACTAAATTATATTAAATTAAACTAAACTAAACTAAACCATGGTTTAAATATATATTGCAAGTTTTTAGATTTTATTTGTTAAATGTATTTAAATATTTTTTTTGGCAAGTAAATTTATTTTATTTTATTTTATTTGGAATCTTATTCAGAAAATATAAATTTGATTGAACAAAAAATATTTAGAATCAATTAATATGATCATATTAAATTTTATAATAAATATTCATAATTATCAATTAAATTTTTATTATAATTATAATGATAATAAATTATATATATAATATCAATAGGTATTATATATTTAAATTTTATTATTTATGTTAAAATATTAATGTAAATAGGCTACACAAATTAACCTACAAGTACACAAACATCTTAAGTTAATTACTAGTTTAAGCTATACAATAATGTCAAAATCATATTTTCATTAAGTAATCATAATTATTAAAAATATTCTATAATCATCTTTGAAGTGCAAAAGAAAAGGAATATTGAAAAATTAACAAGAAAAGAAAAATTGAGAAAAATAAGTTTCCAAGTTAGAAAACGTTTTTCTTTTTCTTTTCTTTGGACCCCTCCTATTTTCAAACCTCATAACTTTCTTATTTATTATTCATTTTAAACGATTTAAAATGTTATAGGAGCACCATTTGAAGTTCTACAAATCATGTTTGAATTTTAATAACAAAAAAAAACATAAAAAGAACTTTCTGGGTGTTTAAAATCAGCCTTTATAGTGTTCAATGGTTTTTGTTTTGAGTTTTTGACCCCCTTTACTTTGGGGGACCATAACTTTCTCATTTCTAATCTATTTTCAACAATTATTAGTGTGTTAGATGTGCCAAGAGGAGGGTTTCAAGTTTTGTTTAGATACCAAAAACAACAAAGCCCTCCCCTGGCTGCTATACTCTAATATATTAGTTACATTTAATGTGCAACTAAATTGGTTCATGAAGTCTGCAATGGAATTTTTTATCCCATATCCTTTGGTTTCCAATTCTATTTGGCTCAGTATATAACTAGGAGCAATAACTTTGGAAGAACCAAACACCAAGTGCCATTGGGGATGAATAAATAAATAAAGCTTGACCTTTATGAAATGGTGAATCTTAAAAATAAAATCGGATTATTCTAATTTTACATTTATAGCCTAAACTTAGCTATGTTCAACCTACTTATCTAATAGGGTTTAATAATTACCTACTTACTTAGGCAACATGTGTCAACATCTTATTAGCCGTAAATTTGACGACTTAAATTTATTAATTAATATTTTAAAATTAAAAAAAGGTGGGCCTTAATTGTCACATGTCATCATATAATTTGTGTCTAAAAAGGGTCAATGAAGGTTCCATGGTGTGCCACGTGTCATCATCTTAGTGGCAGAAACTTTAATGATTGAAATTAATGCAATGAATTTTTTAATTTGAAAACACAAAAATAGTTAAATAGTGACATGTGTCCACAAGCTAATTGTCTAATTTTTAAACACATGTCATATTTTTTATTAGTTACATTGTAGTTGCAAGATTAGTTGCACATAAGGTGCAACTACATTTGGATTAGTATGTATGGATGAGCATGTATATTAGCATTGTATATACATGTTACATACGTAGTGTCGCATGCAACTGAATGTCATGTGCAACTTATTTTAAGCAATTACACAAATTTATAGTTCCATGTGTCGCATGCAACTGATTTTTAGTTGTAAATGACAGTTGCAAAACCCCAAATTTCTAGTAGTGTATACAATTGTCCCACTAGAAATATGAAAAATTAATAAATAAATTATCGTGTCAAAAAATTAGTTAGTTGTATTACAATTGCAAGTGAGTTGAAAGTGGGTCAAGTCTATATAGTAATTTATACACACCATACATACATCCATAATCAACCATGTTTGATTTTTCAAAGAGTTGCATTGTAATTGCATGTGACAACTATTTTAAAATTGTTGTAAATGTGCTATTGACACAATAACTATGTTGTAATTAATGTATGATGTACACACATGTGATCATGCCATGTATTTACATTTCCACTGCCCATTATAAAATATATTTGCAACTAATTTTCAATTATGATTCCCATTGATACAACAAATAAAGCCATTATTGAACTACTAATGTTCAATTATGTTGTGACTATTATCCAACAACTTATAACTTAATAAAAATACAAATTCATATGTAATAGTTTATAAATAATTATTGTTTCAATAATTTGACTATTAAATATTAACCGCACTTAATATAGTTAATTATTATGAACTTATTAATTATATTTAAGAATTGTATTATTAATCTAATTAAATAATTTTGATTCATATAATTATTTTAAAATCAATTAACTAATTAATTATGATAATTAGATTGAATAATATGGATGTATAAGAATAATAATTACTCATAAATAATAATCAAATAAATATTTATCTAAGTTATAGATATTTAATAATAAATTAAATTTATTAATTAATATAATTATAATATCATCAATAATTAACTATATTAAGTGCGGTTAATATTTAATAGTCAAATTATTGAAACAATAATTAATTTAAATGTGAGATTTAAAAATTATATATATTATATTAAAAATTCATTTTGGGTGTCCATATGGATATGCCTATTTATACCTTGAGTTTTCTACCCAAATTCATATTTAATTATTAATTTTAATTATTATTAATTACTTACTTAAATTGAATACTTAACTATTAGTTTGTATCAAATAATTATTTAATTACTTAATCCAAATAATTTAAAATATATTCTTTAAATCTCAGATAATAAATGATTAATTATATGAATTTAGATCATTAATAATCTAATAATAAATTATTTGAAGTAGTTAACTAACAAAATAGATGAACACTGATTATTCAAAAAAAAATTCATTAAAATGATATTAATTATCTAAATTTATTAACTAACTAATTAAATAACTAGCTCACTAATTAATTAAGTTAAATCATTATTTCAGATAAGTATATATTAAATAATTAAGTCACATATATAAGTATTAAATAATTACTAATTTATTTGTATGACTTACATAATGAAATACAAACATAAAACATGTGGGAAAATACTTCTGTAGTTGTAACTAAAAAACAACTAGAAGATTTAATCCAATACATGATTTGTCTTTGAATCCCATGTCACAAACTATATAAAAAAGGTTTATTTTCTTACGTTCTCACATTAAAATATACATGCCATTTTGGGATGAGCTCAAAAAAACTTAGCCCTAAAGACAAAACATAAAATAAAATAAAATCATTTATATGACTATTCTTGAATTTTCCTAATCTTGTACTTTCCTACCTACTTGCCTACCTATGTAAATAAGTAGATCCTATTTGTATACCTACCTACCTATGGTTATGTACCAATGTACCTAACTATTAGAATAGATTTCAATTTTAATTTTCTCAAAATTCAATTAATATGCCATGTGGCAATTTTTATTATGCCATGTGTCATAATTTGGGATCATCATTAACAATCATAATAGACAATGGAGATCAATACTTCAAAAAAAACAAGATCTAAAAATCGTCATAGTGCCACATTTCAAATTTTAATGAATGGATGAAAATTAGTAACATCAACATGACATTATGGTTGTAGTTGTAATGCAATTGCATAATAGTTGAAAATGAGTTGTTTCAACAAAATTGCAATTGAGTTGCGCTATATATATGGTGATTTACAACTCTTGCAATTCATGCAACTCGTTTCATAACATTCAGAATGTAAAATTACATACGATGTGTTGCAAGGCCATTTATAAAACACCTTTTTCTTTCATAATGCATGGTGCCTATGTGGCACAAATGTGACAATTGGGAATGCATTGGGGTCAAATGTTCCCACACATGAATCAAATTCCCATCATAGGAACATACATTTCCACGTAGGAAGATGTGTCTCCTCATGGGAACACATGTTCCCATGTTGAATAACACCATGTGTGTTCACATGAAAACACCATATGTTTCCAATCTTGTGAACATTGAATTTCCCCAAACATGGGAACCCCATGTTCAGTGTTGGTGGCATCCATTCCCATGGTGGGGAACACATTCTAACGTTGATCAATACATCACAAAAAGAAAAACACCTACACTAGCTTTGAGTTTTTCTCCATTAAAAAGTGAAATTCTAATTGAAGTTCTTGAGCCAGAAAACAAAAATGACAAGATTGTGACTAATAAAACTTGTGTTATATAATTTCTTAAGTTGATCATTACACAAAACAAAGAAAAGCACCTACACTAGCTTGCATCTTGTTTGTATCAAAGAACGTGACATTCCAAGGATGTTTTTGAGCTAGAGAATGAGAATGACAAGATTGTGGCTTTTGCAACTTGTGTTTTATTTCTAAGGGTTTAAGGTTATACCAAAACAAAAAAGAATCTACATTGACTTTGAATTTTTTTGTATCAAAGAGTGACATTTGAATTGAAATCCTTGAGCTAGAGAACAAAAATGACAAGATTGTGAGTTTGGGATGGCATGTGGTTTCTTTTGTCGCTACTCTTTCCCAAAAAATCTTTTGTCTAGCATGATATCAATTTGATGATAGTTACATAAGACATAGGGTGTGATTTGCAATATGTGAAACACCAATATAATGTTTTCATTTTGACATATGAAATGTATGACCCTTCTTGGTTCCAATTTTCCATGTCCATTAAATACATGTTATCAATCTCATATTAGAAGACCTTAAACTTATGTATGTAAGCACAAAAGTTAAACACTGAAAAATATATATAACTTATAGAAAAATAAAATTGACTAATGTGGGGTTACTGTGCATGTGGCATGACTTGAAAGTTCCATAAAAACACCAAATAAAATATTTCAATGCTTCATTAGTCTTTGTAAATAGTTTCAAACAAAGGGCACAACACTTGCCAACCTTCCTAATGGTAATGCAAAGGGAAAATAAACAAACTAAGAAAAAAAACCACTTTTCCCTTTGTTACCATACTACAACTATTCAAAAAGTGGTTTATAAATTTCTACCTAGAAAGTGAACACAACAATATCCTTAAGGTGCAACCATGATAAAAGCAACAACTAAGGGGTGTGGATAGTGTTTAAAACTATGATATTGAACTTTTGAAAAATGACAAAAGGAGCACAATAATTTGGATTGTCACCTTTTTTGGGGAAATAAGTTTCATTTATTGCAAAGTTTCAATTATCAAAATTTAATTCAAATTGATGATGTTTTAAAATTTGTTTTGCATGTTTAAAACATTCAAAATTTACTTGTGAATAATGTTTATTTTTAAAACATCATTTTTCCATATCAAATGTGCACCAGTTTTTCCCAAAATAGGGGAGGATCCAATATTGATGATTAAAAGAAAAAAAAAAAAAAAAGGTGTTGAAATTGATAAAATTCATCTTTATAATAAATTTTTGCACTTTTGGTTCAAATTTGTTTTTGGCTCTAAAAT
>Ga0116231_10008040_pt1 | contig 18791 bp, 12 predicted proteins | sample S1TSphgellanicum_2_FD_89695 | JGI IMG/M metagenome (GOLD analysis project Ga0116231, IMG submission 89695) | Host-associated microbial communities from peat moss isolated from Minnesota, USA - S1T2_Fd - Sphagnum magellanicum MG | ecosystem: Host-associated > Plants > Peat moss > Unclassified...
AATTTATAGATCAACCAGTGTAATTTGGTAAACATTCGCGGGTAAAGAATGTTATGACAAGGTGCTAAATGAAGAATTTTAAAGAATTTTAATGTGCAAAATGAAGAATGTCATAACTATGCCTAAATGGTTGCCTAATATATTTAAAGTACTTAAGAGCTTATATGAACTTCCTAGGTTATTTAATAACTACCTAAAGGGTTGCCTAGCCTATTTTAATAGTACTTAAGTACCTAAGGGCTACATAAACTACATAAGGATTACTTAGGTTACTTAAGGGGTGCCTAGGTTATTTAAGGGTTACTTAAGGTCTACTTAGACTACCTAATGACTTGATTAAATTTGGACCTTATTTTCAAAAATATATTTCAATTATTTTTTGTTAGATTGATGTTTTTTCCTCTAACATGTATGTTAAATTTGCACCATTCCTTCTCAAAATTGAAAAGGGTTTTACATTGATGACTACAAAAGTAAAGCATTTGAAATTGTTAAATTTCATTTTAAAACAAATTTGAACATATTTATTTCAAACATGCTTTTGACCTTGAAAATCATGAATTTAAAAAATGTGTTTTTAACAAAAGTTATTCATTTTTGTGTTATTTAAGGCATGGATGCATTATATATAAATGATATAGACCAAGATATGATAAAAATTAATTATATTCAAAACAGGATGCATTATATATAAATGATATAGACCAAGATATGATAAAAATTAATTATATTCAAAACAGGATGCATTATATATAAATGATATAGACCAAGATATAATAAAAATTAATTATATTCAAAACATAACTATAAACTGGGATAACTATAAACTGAAAAATGCAAAAATTAGGAAAATTGACCAACACAAGAATGCCATGTGTCAAATGCAGTCCTTGGAAAGGACATTAACCTTGTAGCATGTGGTTCCTTTTATTGCATTTACACCCACTTGTAATAGCTATTCATTAACTTGTCACCATCATCACCTAAGGTAATTGCAAGGTAGGGCAATTCATTTTCAATGAATGTAACATTCCAAAAAATTCACATTTCAACAGTAAAATGAAAAAATATTAAAAACCAATGTTAAATGCAATTTTTTTGTTTACTAATGAACTAATAAAGTTTATATGAATAAATGCCCAACTAAACACCTAAAGAAAGAAGATGTTTGAAAAAAAACCCAAGTTGTGATAGTTGTTTTGAACATGCAAAAGGACTTTTGAAAAATCATCAATTGCATCAAGTTTTGAACAATGGAACTTTATAAATAAGGGAATTTAAAAAGGAAAAAAAATGAAAATCCAATTTATTATGCTATTCTTGTGATTTTTCAAAAATATAAAATTATAGTTTTAATATCAATAACTAATAATTGGCTATTCCTATTAATTCATAAATATTAATTATTATTTAATTATTATTTACTATAAATTATTAATTGTTCAATATAAATGGCTGATTATTGATTTTTAATGAATTGTTAAATATTTAAAAGTAATTACTTATTTATTTACTGGTTATTGATAATTTATTATCTATTATTAATCATTAATGATTTATTTTAATTATTTATTATTTGTTATTTAATATTAAATACTCATTATTGATTATTTATTATGAATTAATAATGATAAATTAATATATAATGAATTACCATTAACTAACAAATTAGTTAAAAATAATTTCAATTGTCAATAATTAATAACAATTATATATGGACTACTATTAATTATTATAAATTGTTATCAAGTGTTAGCCAAAAAAATGGATAAATTTGATAATTCAATAATATTAATTAATCAATTAACAACTTGATGGATAAATTAGTTATTGGTTATCAATTAACATTTAGTTGGTGACTAATTAATTATATAAAATATTAATCATAAATTATTGAGTATTAACTATCAATTATTAAATATCAATTAATTAATGTACTAAGTTTAAATACTTACATGTGTCTAAAAGTAGCATGTAAGTAACATATTAAAGTTTATAAACACTTATTATGTGTAATATGTTTAACCTAGGGCTTACTAGTTATGAATAAAGGTTTGGTACATACCCTAAGCAAAATAAACTTGTAAGTTAAGTAGCCAAAATAATATGGTTGATTTGAGTAATTTTAAATGATAATGGCCATTGAATATGGTCAATTTGAGTAAGCCTTGGTCATCTTGATGGATCTCTAACCATTTTTACTAAATGTTTGGTTTATTGCATGATCAAAAAGGTCATTTTAGTCAAAAGTAACTCGTTTTTCATGCCCCAGACCTTTAATCAAAACCATCCCCCTTGGTTAATGTGGACATTTTAGTCAAGTTGGACATTTTGAAAAGTCACATTTTCTTGTAGTGATTGTTTGTAACAATTGGTTTTGTGCTCACTTTTTTTTCCCTTTCTCCTTCTCTTTTTCTCTTTTATATATCTTTGAGGATGATTGTTGTCTTTCACATTTGTGGTCAAAGTTTGTTGTCATTGCTACTTGGGTGCAAACATAATATAAATAACCAAGGGGTGTGTCATAGCTAATTATTAGTTATTGATATTATTTATTAGTTTATCTTTAATTGATAATAATTAATAATCATTGGACTTGTTTTTATTAATTATTTATTAATTGAGTTAATGGCATGTAATAGCCTACTAGGCATATGTACCTACATGTTATTTAGGTAGATATTTGGTACATGGTATAACCTCCTACTTAAATAAGTAATACAAAAATATTGAAGTTCACTGATGAATGTTACAATATGTATATCAAAATAAAAAATTTAATCAAGTTTATTACAATATGATAACAAAAGTTTTCAACTTTTGAAGTGGTAGTCCAATTGTAAGGACTTGACTCCCTAAAGTGGAACTGAAAAGTTCAAGTCCTCACATATATAACATTGACTACCTAAGTTATTTTGGTTTTACGTGGATTAAATAGCTAACCTAGGGCACTTAGGCAAGTAGGTTTAAAGTTGGCCACTTAGCCTAGGCTAAATAACGTAAGTAGGTAGGTAAATTATTTTATTTTACTTTTTACATTAATTATTAGGTAATGTAAGTAGCTAAATTTATTAATTAATAGATAAATAAATATGATTATAATAAATATATAATTTTAATATTTTAAAAAAATCATATATTGTTGTTGTCAAAATATTGTTAACTTGTAAAAAGACAATAGAAAAAATCAACCAAAAAAACCACTAAAAAAACCTAGTCAAAATGGTCAGGTCTAAAACAACTTGTCCAAGATGACACTTTGGTCAAGTCAGATAGGGGCCATTTGGGGTACCTTTTGATCAAGTTTCCTAGTAAAAAAAACCTTGTTTTCTTGTAATGAATGATGATGACAAGCTTAAGAGCTCAAAATGCAAGTGACAAATACAATGATCTTATTTTTCCTTAGCTCTTCTTTCATCCAACAATGAACACATAGAAAAAGAAGGAAAGAAAGAAAGAAAAAGAAAGGGTGATGGTGAAGATTGACCAAAGCTTGGTCTCTTCTTGCACACAACAATGAACATAAGAAGAGAGGGAGAGGGATAAAGGAAAGAAAGAAAGGAAAAAAAAAGGGTGGGGGGAGGAGGGAAAGTGAATGAGATCATTTAAAAGCTCTTACACAAGGCAAGGTGATTGAAAAAAATTTAAAACTCCTACAAATGGCAATGAAGTGTTTAAAAAAGCTTGGGAGACCTTGCAAACTTTGTTTTGGTGATGGTATTTGTATTTTTCTTGCAACAAACATAGAGAAGGAAAAAAAAACAAAGAAAGATAAAGATAGAAAGCTTGGGAGAGCTTAGGCCATCCTAATTCTATAGACATTATGAGCCTTGTGAACATGGCAACGGTGTAGTGAAAAGTTAAGGCACACATAATCACCTAGCATGTCAATCCAAGTTGAAACTAGAGATGCATACATTAATGGCAAAGACATTCTCCAAACAAGCTAATTGCCTAGTGCTTAAAACCTTCGGAAGTTCTTACTATCAATAGTAAGCACAACATCTAAAGGTCTATAGGGGTCAGATCCTTTTGATCTCACTTTCAGTGAACTCCACTAGTCTTCCTAGGCATTTCTCAATTGCAACGGAACCACAAAACCCCCTTGAAAGATCCCATATTCCAAATCAACAACAACAAAATGGAGGAAGACAAACCCAAACGTCCCTTGTAGTACATATGCTAACAGTTTCACCAACCACATGTACCCAACGATTTTGACATTTGTCAACAAGTAACACAACGCTCACACAGACTACTAGACTCCTCAACACTCACATACATGCCTCATGAGTTTGACAAAGGAGATTATAGTACCTTCATAGATCATCAAACCAATTCTTATGACCCAATAGACACTAAAGCTTCTTCAAAGTTCCCAAAAGCAGGGTGCTCTCACATGAAGTACAAAACCAAACACAAAAACAAACACAATGAACAACAAACAAACAATTTGAAATGTTGACTAACCGCTTTCGAGATCTCTCTGGTTCTTCATCATTCCCCGGTCACAAACCCTTAAATCTACATCTACAATTGAACCCCAATTTACAGAGGCTCATGGAGCGATGGAAACTTCATCATCTGTAGTAAAATAGAGTAAAATAGAGACTCCATCAAACAAAACCATCTCCTAAACTTTCTGACTAGAAAACCACAAAAACAACTTAACTTTTTCACACATTCCCCTTTGTTGAAGCTCCTCTATCTCCTCCCAAGTTCTTCTCTTCTCCTCCTTCTTAGCCTAGCTCCTTGATCCATCCATTAAAGCCATCCACAAACAAAGCCACACCATGAAACATATGTCCAACTAAACACCTCAACCTGCAGCAGGAGTTGTCAAAATTAAAAACCAAAGTTGAACATAACCTACAAACAACAAACCGTGTAGAAAAATAGCAACAACGATCAAAAACATTAGCTTCACATCACCCTCAACCAGCCATAAAATTGTCATTTTTTGCGTTTAATAGTTGACAACATTGTACCATCCTCCTTAAGGTTTCATCGCATGTTTTCTCATCACAATGGCATTTGTTTTCTTCTTATGGCAAACACCAAAAAATAAAATGGCATTTGTCTTCGTGTGTGAAATATATAGTCCAAAGTCCAAGCCAATTTATGAGTTTATTTGTGTCGGTAGGGGACGATGAATCGTGTTCTTGCATAGGATTTAAAGTGTCTTTTCAAAGGGTGTAAAATGCATGGTATTAGGGCAACCATGTGTTATATCCAAGTTTTTTCAAACAATGAGATCCCTGCAACTTTGGGTGCGCATAACTTTCTCCTTCTAGCTCAGAATTGAAAATTCTAAATGGTTACTAGTGCTGTGACTTCAGGTTAACCTAAGCTTCAATTCGATGACTGCTCTCCTGATTGATCATCTCTTCTCCATGATCTCAATGCTTAACAACAATATTGCACTGGCACTTAGAACTCTACACTTGCAAAAATTGCAGATGACAAACAAACAATCATGTTGAATTAAACCACATTGTTGTCATGACTCATGCAACACGATCTTTCTGTAATTTGTCCACGTGAATTTAGCCAATGTCAACAACAACAGTCCTGGTGTCAAAAGTGCAGTCTTTGCCTTCTAATGTGAAGGAGCAAAATGGGAATTGCCTTGTCTTCATTCAATTTAGCAACCTTGAAGTTGGTCTCTCCCTCTAGAGGCATGGACACTTCCCAGAGGAAAGAAAATTCCAGGAACTCAAAGATTTGCCTCAAACTCAATCTTGGGCATGTTTATGGCATCCTATATTCTTTGCATATGTCATTCCTTAAGTAGAGAATACAAGTTTATGAAGTATATAATCTGTGGCTTACTGGCATTCAGAATGGAGTGCAGCTGAGCTTCTAGGTTTCGTGTGTGTGTGTGTGGGTGTGGGTGCACACATTCTTGGCCACAAGTGCAACAGCTGATTTCTTGCTGACGCATCTGATGCTCATCGGTTTGAAGGCATGATTGTTTGAAGGCACTGGTGCAAAGTCCCTGAGAGATACTTCAGAGCAAGCTGGTGTACAAGGTAACTGGAGATAGATGAATTAGCAGTGGAAGTGAGAAGAGACTGATATTCTGAGAAGAAAAACAGTAAAATCATGTGGAGTTTGTGTCCATTTGGCAAAAACCTATGTCACATGACATGCATCTTTCAGCTTCTTTTGGTGTGTCCATTTACAATTCTACTGATACTGTGAGACAGCAAGAAGTAAACTCATGTTGCATTTCTTTGATTCATGTTTCTGGGTCTGTCAGCACATTTGCTACCCAGTAGTCTGATGTTTCATTCAACTGCATACTCTCCCACAAAAGTGTGCTGCATGATCTTGTAACCAGTGTTTGTTGTGATCAATCAGCAGGCCCATGAGCTAGTGCATGTCATGTGGCAGTTGCAACAATCTTCAGTGACAGGGAAAGGCAGCTGAGTTCTTACCAGGACAAGTGCCCACTTTAAATTGAAAAACTCTCCAGTCCCTTGCAGTGGAAGATTTTGCAGATTTTGCCTTCAAAACTCCATTGGTCAAAGCACAAAGATGAATGAAAGATATTCACAAGATGCTAACATCAAACCCAGAATTCATGACCACCATAACGTCAACAACTGCCTGCCATTCATGCTGTAGATGATGTCAGCAAACTCCTTCAAGATTTTTCCGACTCCCTAGAATACATTCCTGCTGAAAAAGAATCCCACAAAGCCATGGGAAATTCATCAAAATGAATCAATATGGCTAAAAATGAAGTCCCAGCCCCATTCTAATTCAGGACTCGACTACGTTAAGCTTTTAGAACAGACAATCAACATCCCACATCTTCAATCAGAGAACCAATTTGATCCGCTCTGACCATGTGGGAAGATCTGAATAGAGTCTATCACCACCAATCTCTTCACCTGACCACCCTGATGCAACCCTCAGGATGTCTTCTATCAAAGCAAAGTTTCCCATGATGTCGACATGACTCCCACTCTGTGTTCCCCTTCCCTCAAGGAGATTTGCAGGTGGTGCATGATTGTATTCCCTCACATAACTTGAACTGTTGGCAGGATTAAACCGGGTCTTGCCCTTCCAAGGTTTGTAGCACATGTACCCAGCACTCAATGCTGGCACTGTTTCATCACCATCCACAAATTGGACTCCACCCTTAAGACAACCCTCTGAATCTCCATCAGCTGATGTATCGATGCGGAATGGAATGTTGCAACTATCAGTGGAGGGAGAGACTTTGTAGATATAAGATCTCTCTGTTGGGATCCCAATGCCATACAGGCAGAAGGTTTCCATGTCTGGTGCATTTGGGAGTCTGCATCATATGACGACAAGAACATCAAGACACCTACTTCATCAACAGATCCAATTGGGTACCTACCATAGTGGAATTATAGTGTCTACTGATCATAAGTTACACTCCAGTTTCCCCTTTGCTACCACTCTTTATTATCTAGAAAAACTAATGCCAAAGACTAATAACATGGTGGAAGATGGGGAACAGATGAGAAAGTGAACTCACACTGTCTCAAGCGGATTTGACCAGTGCCGGAAATGCTTGTATTTTGGATCATCCAAATTGTCAGCAAGACCAAATCCCCAATTTTCCTCACCACGTATCATAAGTTTTGGGGCCACTCTTCGCAGAAGACCCACTAAATCTTCAGCACAGTATATATCACGACTGGCTATATCTTCCACATCATCCCAGTGCAACTCATGGTACTCTGTCCAGACATCACCACAGGATCCATTTGATCGAAGCTCTCCATTTGCCACCTGCAGAATCCCAAGTTTTGCTTCACAAACCCAATTTGATAAGAGAAAGAGAGAGAAACAGACCCAATTTGTACAGTTTGTGCCAAAGATCTTGCAAATAACTTGCAAAACTACATTGGCATAGAGAGCAAGAGAACAAAAGATGGTGAGACAGAGAGAGTGGAGAGAATAACCACGACAGAAATATAACGACCACAGCAGAAGTTGTACCGATATACAAGTTACCATACCTTAGTAGATCCCTTCCTTTTCTCAAGGACAGCAGAATGTGATAGCACTGCAGCCTCCTTTCCAAAGGCCACCATCCGCCCATAGTGTGCATAAGGCTTTCCATGTGGCCCAATATCTACAGGTGATTCTTGTTTGATCTTTGCAGACACCTGGCGATCATCAGGTGCAAGCTTGCTCTTTGAGCAAGCATGACCCTCTTCTGGAGACCAGTCAGCATCTCCCCAGATTGTGTTGCCACCTTTGGGTATCATTGACATGCATGCATCCCAGGTCCGTGTCACCCGCATCATGTACTGTAATGTTTGGAGCCCAAAAATGTCATTATCAAGCACCCCTGGTGCAATTGCCCTGCAACAGTATGAACCACAATGGCACCCATGTGATTAACCACTTGCACTGTAATCTGAGTCCAAATTTTGATAATTGTTTTTTGTGCGACATCCCATCAACTAAATCTCAAGATAATTATCAACATTGGTAGTCACAAACCTCATTCTCACCTGGCAACAGCAATGTCTTTGGCTTCTGCAGAGAAAAGTCCAGCAAATGCTTTGGGCACACCCAACAAAGGTCCGGCGATGTTCATTGTGGCTTTGATATGACGTGCACACCAATCTGGCCCCCCTCCCCCACCCATGGGTGCAGGAGCTTCCACCCACTTGAGAAAGTGCAAAAAGTAAAGAGATCCCATAGAGTGAGGGATAACAACCACTTTGTTTCCACCACTGGTCTGTACCATTACCTCAATTGTGCTCTTCAATCGGCTCAAAGATTTGTCTCGTTCCTGGTATGCATTGAGAGCAAGTTTCTTTTAAAAAAAAAGAGATTCAAAGCTTCAATCTAAACCGGAAGATGCAATTCCCAGAGTGCACACAATAACAGCAGCAAGTTTCCTAAGGAAGAGAGCAGGCAGAAGTTACTTCAGTGTTTTGAAATGTGAGTCGCCAATCATAAGCTGCCATGTGCATGTTCTTTTCTTCATAACCAATCTGTGCTAGATTCTCTATCAAGACCGCCCACACAAAGTAGCCGGGTGCAAAGTAATCTGCTGCCACCAAGCCTGAGACAGGTCTAACCCTGATTCCTTCTGGATCCAGCCCAGTCTCATTGTCTAGCGTCATATGCTCCATCCAGCATTTAGGCCTGTCAATACCACATTCAAAAACATGTCCAAATTATGCCTCAGCTGTGAATCCTAGTACCCTGCACAAATTGCAAAGGTGGGTGGTTCTGATGGATTTGGAAAGGTCATTAGGATTCAACAGCTATTGTAAGCAAAAAGTTAGGGCACAGCAAGGGTTTAGTGGGTAGAGTGTTTTTTTTTGTTTTGAGAAGTGTGGGTTTTGGGTTGTGGTTTTCTGTTGCTGCATAGGTAGTAGGTATTGAGACTGACTACTGACCTTTTGTAAATTTCACCAAATGTTCCACCCCACAGACGTTTCCTGAATAATCCATCAGCACAAGGTTTGCCTTCCCAAAGCTCCAAACCCCCGGTCACAATTCCAGGGACAAACACAACGGGGTGCTTGGCGAAAAGCCCTTCCTTCCTCAATTTCACACCGGGTGGATCGGGAAGCGGCCCTGTGATCTTCTCCATCACAAACTGCGGAAACGCACTCGGCATGGCGTTATACAGCACCGTTAAGAACCACCAGATCACGCACACGCAACCCACAAACCAGCAACAAGAGTCTATGCACCCCCACCTTGCGCCCTTACTCTTCTTCTTATGCTGCTTCTTCTGCTGCTGCAGCGGCGGCTGTTCATGCGACTTGGCATCATCTGTGTCGGATTCTTTCAGCTTGCTCTCATCATCTACGCGCTCCCCTGTTGTCTTCGCCTCTTCTTCTACTTGCCTGCTCCCTCTCCTTCGAATCATCTCTGTCTCTCTCACAGACCCAAATAGTTTTTAGCTCAAAACTAGAACACGGTCTCCTCTACCGTGCAAGTGAAGTCGTCTGGGTCACAATTCTCACTTCCTTGCAAGCCGAGCTCTGAGAACCAGAGCCAGATCTCAAGAGCATGGTTCCGCAGTCTTGTGAACTAGGACCAAGGGTATTGTGCACCACAAACAGAGAGGAAGGTCTCGCTCTTTGTCTCGGAAACTCCGTGTGGCCTGGCGGAAGCGGACACGGCTTCCCTCTCGCACACACGGCAGCAATCGTGCAAAACGCTTGCGATATCAACTGCGGAGAGAGAAAGAGAGAGAGAGTGTGTGTGTGTGTGTGTGTGTACGCGCGCTCGCTCGCTCCATCCAAGCCTCAATACAGATGGCCTTTTCTCATCCAACCAAAAACATAATCCTCCCAAACAAATGGGCTTTTCTCATCCAACAAAGAACCAAATGGCCCCAAAACAGATGACCTTTTCTCATCCAATCAAAAACATAATCCTCTCCCAACAAATGGGCTTTTCTCATCCAACCAAAAACATAATCCTCTCCCAACAAATGGGCTTTTCTCATCCAACTTAGAACCAAATGCCCCCCCAAAACAGATGGCCTTTTCTCATCCAACCAAAAACCAAATGACCCCAAGACAAGACAGATTACCTTTTGTCATCCAACCAAAAAAAAAAAAACAACATCCCTCCAAACAAATGGCCTTTTTCTCATCCAACCAAAAGCCAAACCAGATCCCAAAACAAATAGCCTTTTCTTATCCAACCAAAAACCAAATCCCCCCAAAACAAATGGCCTTTCCTCATCCAACCAAAAACCCAAATCCCCCCAAAACAAATGGCCTTTCCTCATCCAACCAAAAACCAAATCCCCCCAAAACAAATGGCCTTTCCTCATCCAACCAAAAACCAAATCCCCCCAAAACAAATGGCCTTCATTCATCCCACCAAAAAAAACAAAATCTCTCCAAAAAGAAAAGGCCATGGCCCATATCCACACATATATTATGATGGTATCCATAGACTCTCACGTTTGGCCCTACAATTTTTTCATGTTTCAAATTTGGCACCCTTCTTTGGGCTAACTTTCATTTGCTTGCCACAAGTAAAAGGTAGTAAGTACCTATTGCAACAAGTATGTGAGGATTTTTTATTTTTTTCCTTAGAAAGTTATCACAATTACCCAAGGGCTATCTCACTTCTAACAAAAATGAATGTAATGAAGATGGAACCAAAGAGAATGAAATTCTTTAATATGATGTTAGGCTACATGGGAGTTGGAAGAGATATGAATTCTTTCATATCATGAAGATTGAATAGTGGGAAATGAAATTTCTTTGATGTGATGAGAAAGATGGATCTTAATGAAGAAGATGAACAAGGTTTCATTGATCAACTTACAATGTTGATTAGGCTTTGAATTGAAAACCGAAGAACATATCTATGTTCTTTCCAAGGCTATGATATATGTGTTTTGCCATCCATTAAAAACAAGTTAATATCACCTAGTAGTTCCCTCGATCATTTCCACATAAGAAAAAGAAATGAAACAAATGTGGCATGTCTAATGCATATAGTTGGGTTCCTTCACTTGCAAGATTGTCTAAGTGCAATTATTGTGTGGGCTGGCCAAGTTTTTACAATATAAGAAACTAGTGAGTTAAGAAGAAATATGGCAAATTGGTTTTGTGGGTCCCTTGAGTTGCAAGCTGGGGAAGAAGTTTGTGGGTGAGAGAGAGAAAGTGTGTGTTTTGGACTTCAAGTAGTGCAAGGTGGCTTTGCTTGCTTGCTTGCTGATTTCTCATCATGTGATGAGTGAGAGGTGTTACATGGTGAGTGGAGATGAATTGAGTGGATGATGATTTTGGCTTTGGGTGATGGTTATACCTTTCTTTCTTATACAGCTTTGCCAGGATCATGGGTTGCAATTACTGCATGTGTGGTTGTGTGGCTTTCATTTTGGTCCCACATTTTACGAGGAATATTCACTAAGTATTAGTGTGAAAATTGTGAGTTCATTTTGAGACAAATTCATGCTACAATTGTTGCTAGTTTGAACCCGTGTTGTTGGGTGCTTCTTTACTTTGTAAATTGGTTTAAAACATAAATTAAAATATTGTCTTGGTTTCAGTTTCACACATAATTGTCTCCAATTCTTTGGAAAACCCAATTTTGAAATTTCGATTTGAGTTTTGGTTTTCAAATTAGACCCATTAACCATCCATTTGGTTCTTACTAACCTGAACCAGAATCAATGGTTAAGTGCAAGTTAATCTCTGGTTAACCCCAGTTCGTTTTTATTTTTATAATTTTTTTTAAAAAAAATTTATAATTTTATTTTAGACATCCATTTAGGTTCCAATTGTTGTTTTTGTTCCACACATAAACTTAGAATTGAGAACATAGTTTTATCAAGTCCAATTGAATAATAAATTCTAATTCCGATTTTGAAAATTAGACCCAATTCCAGTTTTGATTCTTACTAACTAGAATGAGAACAAGTGGTTTTGACCTGTCAAAATGGTTACTCGCCCAACACTGGTTGAAGTTGCCATAAGGGGTAGAGCAATTACACAATAAGTCCCTCATTTTGGATGGAGATCATTTAATGAGTTTAATATTTGAAAATATATTCCTAGATTGCTAACATTTCCGAATTCCACCATGTAACATTAAAATGTTTTGACTTTAAAATTGTACTTATGCTTTCACAAAATTGGGAAATTCTCATTTTTCTAATGTAAATTTCGCCAGTTTTGCTATTTTTTTGCCAATTTTTTTTACATCAAAAAATTCCCAAAAGAATATATTATGTGGCCAATAGGTAAATTTTTCATTGTTAAACTCTTTGTTAACCCTATGTGCTTGGCATGTATTTTAGGTTTACCCTTATGAAAGGGGATGATTGGCATCAAGGGGAGGGGGAGGAAAAGGCATGTTCATGGCAAAATTAAGATATTAGAATGTGGGAGTTCTTTTGTGTCTTATGCAACTTGAAATCTTGAAAATTCTTTTCAATGGCTGATGTTGCTTCTATATTTTGTGTTTTTCTAATGGTGCATTCACACTTGACATTAAGTCAATGTTAAATAAAAATCTAGGTGACATCCTAGGTGGCACCCAATGTTAAATGGGTGATATCGTAATGTTAAGTGAATGTTAACATAAAATGGTCATGGTAAGTAGGTGTAAGTCCTAAATGACTAGCATGGTGTTAGGGCCCTGAACACTAAAGTCCCTAACACCAAGTGTGAATGGACCTTTCAGTGTGCATATTCTACACTTGCAAGCAATTATATTGATTGGACATTCTATGCGATCAATTACAAGTTCCAATGCCTTTAGAATAGCTACCTTTTGCTAATGTACTTGTGCTTTTAGTGTTGTTTAAGTGTTAAATGTTTGTTTATCTTTATTATTTTCTCACTTATGATGCCTCTATTGTGTTATGCTTATGATTCCAAATGCAATTCGGACAACCAATGTTTTGCGTCAATCACTTTGACATATGTTGTACATATTCATGATGTTGAGTTATATCCAATTAGATTTTGTATGGTAAATGTGGTGCAAAGGTTCAAACATCAACCCTTACCATTTACCTTGTGAACAAACAAGGTGAAGGTTGGTCATTTCTTTTACCCTACTTGAATTGATAACTTCCTCAAGCCTTTTAAATGTATACCTATGTACTTGGTTACTTATATTGAAATCATTTTATGTGCCCAATATGGCATATATCTTTAGGTTGCTTCACAATTAGATTGGAAGCACAATGTAACAAATAATATCATTGTAAGATATCTTGCATTTGCTTGCAAGACTAGAGATGCAACACATGCTATTGATGTGAGAGAGACTATAACTTAGTTTTACTAAATCACACTAATGTTTAGCAATTGCACATTAGAAATGTCAATAAGCAATTTATGAACAAACTATTCACGCAGAGATAAATACAAACTTTCAATACATTATCATCGTGTTTCAATTTTTGAATGGACTATAATTTGTTGTGTTCACACACAATAATTTTTTGAAATTTTTGTTCCCAATGGAAACTATTGACTTGTTACACCTCTTGGACATTGGGTTGATCACAACATGGTACATGGGTTCGTGCAAGTTAAAAGCTCATGAAAACATACACTAAATATAATTTATTTGACATTAGAACAATGTCATATGGTGTGATATGTGTATGATTGACTTGTTTGGCACTTGTGGAATATGTGATTTTTGCCTAATATAATTTAAAATAACTTGGTGTGAAATGTTTTATTTTACACCTAGCCACAAGACCTTAAATGTTCAAATGACACAACCTATTTTGTACATTGTCCAAGTTTACATTTTATATTATCTAATTTTTTGGGTAATTATGGGGTGAAATTTGCAATTGTAATTTGAATGTTTGAAAACTTTACAATAAAAGATAAAATTCAAGAACTCATAAATTTTTAAAAGGGCATTGATAGTCTTGAAGGAGATTACAAATCAAAAGTTGGGGAATTCAATAATTTTCTCAAATTTGTTGATGACATAATGAAATTTTATGTTATTTTTGCACATTGGTTTTGGGATTATTAAATGTTAAACAATGGTATTTTCAATGTTGGCTAGGTCTTCCATTCTAAGAAAATGTTTGATCTTAGTTTTGACATTAGATGCTTTTGGTAGGTTCTTTAGGTGTAGGTTTCAGATTAGTTTTTCAAATTTTAAAACCTTACAATTCTAGTTTTGGCATATGTTTTCAAATCCTAGTTCAAAAATCAAGTCCAATTCCATGTACACATTACATGCTCCCCAATATTGAAATTTTTATATTAGGTACATACAATTTTTTAAAAATAAAATAAAATTGAATACATTATAGAAATATAAAGTTCTACATGTACCTAATTAAAATTGATCAAATGCCTAATTAAACTTTAACCTGTTGCCAACTATTCAAAAAAGCTATTACTTACCTAAAATGTTTAAACCTATGTTCAAGACTCTTTTTTCAAGGTTTTGATTTTAGTTCTTGTTTTAGCAAACAACTAATTTTATGGTCCAATTCTTATGATGGTTCCATCAAAAGGGTGTTGGTTTAAGTTCAAGTCAAAATAGCTTAAACTTGAACCCTTGGGTTTAACACTCTAAGCGGAATTAACTTGTGGTCATTTGTCATGACAAAGATGCTTGCTACATAATTTCTAAATAACAATTTTGTGTTTGGAACTAGTATAATGTACAAACCAGGTTCCATTCTTTTGCATTTTCCAAAATGATTATACCCAAGATGAAGCTTTAAAGGTTCATTTATTTTATTTTCAAGTGTTTAAAATCCATATGTGTGCAACACACAATATTGTGGTTCTACATTGCAAGTTTAGGCGTGGCTTTGCCCATTGATGACCTTTTTGTGCATAAGTTTTTCTTTTTTCTTTCAATAAAACCAAAGTATCAAATTTGATTTATGTTGTTATCTAGTTTTCATAGTTAGTTTTTGTCAAATAGTTTAAGAAATTGCTCATATTCACACAATGAATTGAATATTGGTGAACATTGCAATAATTTTGAAGGTGGCATGTTTGAAGATAAATGAAGGCCATTACCTTATAGTCCGATTGGGTCCAATATAATTTACTAGAAGTTATCTAGATGATTTAATCCATTGTGATCATGGTTATGATATTAAGATGATAAACCATGAACAACCCCAAGATTATCAAGGAATGTCGTTTCCTTGTCCTTCATCAACCTCATTTATTAGACACAACCTTTTAAACAAAAATTTGAAATGTTTCAATTATTTTATGACCAATATGTACTACAACGAGTGGTCAACATTAATTGAATAGTTTTGATATGTCAAGACTAATGTTGGGTGGTTTTCAACTTTTTTAGAAAACCATTGAGCTTAATCTTATAAGGGTTTAGGAGAACTCGCCTAGGTTTTTAAATTTTGAAAATCAAATTTTAATACCTACCCCAATTTTCAAATTAGTCAAAGGTGGAACCATCAATTTTCAAAGTAAGATGGTTTTCAAGGTTAATGAGATTTGAACCTAAAGGTGCATTCACACAAGTGATGTTATGGATTCTAGTGTTGAGTTCCCTAACACTATGCTAGTCATTTAAGACTTACACCTACTTACCATAAAAAATTTATGTTAAGTTAGCATTCACTTAAAATTAAGCTATCACCCATTTAACATTGGGTGCCACCTAGGATACCACCTAGATTTTCATTTAACACTAACTTAACATCAAGTGAGAATGCACCATTATAAGCCCACACCACTAGGCCATAAGCTCTTAAGAAAAACAATAATTAGGTTATTTAAAACTTGTAAAGCGAAATTGGCATGTGTAAAGAAATAAATAAAATTTCACTCATTTTTTGCACATCAACATGGGGCATATGGTTAAAATTTATGTATTTTAAAGGTTTTAAGTTCCAATCCAAGTTGAACAGCCTATTGACCTATTAGTGATTATTGTAATTTTTACTAGCTTTCAAAATTGAACCCAAGGTACCCTTTTATCTATCCCAAGTATGAAGGTTGGGTCCAAGTAATACCTTGACTAGTTTTTAGAAGGTTGACTATCACTTGTTAGAAAAAAAATGTCAATTCTCATTGTGAAAACAAGCCCCTAGCCAATTTTCACCTTCTTTGTCATAGGGTAGTTGTAAATTGCATGAATTGGTGTGCAATGGCAACTTTTTGATCAATTTTGCATAGAGTTTTAAACTATTATTGATATCACAAAAATGGACTTATTTATGTCAGGCGTGAAATCATATAATGAAAAAATATAATAACAAAATAATGAAAGGTTAAATATCTTAAATGGATTTTAGTATGTATTATCACAATCCATATCAATTAAATATGAACTTTTATTTCACAATGTGTTAGTATAATGTTTTTGAAAATATGAAACACATAATGCTTTGAAGGTTGACAACACTTAAATTAAGTAAACAAATATTCCATAATTTGTCAATATATTAAATCATACTTGATTTTAAAACTTTGAAAATGATAAAAAAAATCCATTTTGATATTAAGATTAATGTGTTTCAAGACCAATCTTTAGCAAAAAGTGATTTAAAAGGAATTAAAAATATGATATAAATTCAAATATGAAAAAATATGTCAATTTAAACATCATTTGAACCTATTTCAAAGTTTAACCCATTCATTGTGCCTAAAATGTATTTAAAATACAAAGGATAAAAACTTTCATAAAGCACTATGAAATGTCATTTTTGGTCCATCCTAATGTGCTTTTACCCCATACCCACCCAATAGTGGTCAAGACTATAGGGTTTCACAATATTTCCAATTTTGATACCAAAAAATGGCAACATCAGTTAGACCTAATTTTAAGGCTTATAATGTTAGGTAGCTTAATATTTATATGACATCATAAAAAAAACTTTCATTATGACAAAACTAGCATTAACCTAAAATGTTAGTTGACAATTATGGTGTCCATTCACATTTAGGTTAGTGTTTAACTAATTTAGAGTATCAATAAATATTTAATAACTTACCATTATCATAATGGATTCACACCAGCATGATGAATGTTAATGATTATTTGCCACAATCAATATTATTACAAATAATGTTAAATATAATAAATACTAAGTTAGATCCCACAATAAAAATTGTGTTATGCGACATTAAATCAAAACAAAACCTAGGCTTTATATTAGCTCAAGGATGTTAATTATCACAAATGGGTGCAAGCATTCAATCATGAACCACAACCACCTCTTTAGGCCACTAATGTTTTTTATGAATATTCTTGAAATATTCATTTAAATCATTAAAAAATATTTAATATTTTTTAATATTATAATTTATATGTTAAAGTTTACATTAAAAATTAGCTTAACATAAGTGGGTGTGAATCTTTTTACGATACAAAAACAATGATTACAACTATTTTTTAAATGTTTTAAGGTATTTTCATCAAATTGATTTCAAAATTTCAAAATGTGTATGTCAACAAAATATTATTAAAATTAATGTATTATAATACAATATTATTGAAAAAAAATTGTATAAAAAGAACTCCATTTTCTTTAAAAAATATTAAATACAAAAAATTTAGCAATGTTAGATACCAATTATCAATAATGCTACCTAACACTACATATGTGAATATACCCCAAAAAAAATTTAAAATTGACAATGATCGACCATTGACTTAACATTAGGTGTGAATGATGATCATTCATATAAGGAATTTCCCCATTCCTTTCATGACACTATTCCCACACCCTTCCCCAAAAATTGAAATCAAATTCAAAACCATAGAAAATATAAACCTCGCCCTAGACTATGAATCACAAAAAGAAACATCAAATCCCTTCCTCGTGTATGTTATATTTTTCATATATTATCCAATAGTTGGGGTGAATGCATGCCCTATATTAATTATATTTAATTTTTGAGAATAAACATGATTCTAGTGTAGAATAAATTGAATTACAATTTTTACTTGACAACAAATATATAAGACTTTGCATTTTTACACATGTCATTTTCTTATTCCAAAAATTGTTCTTCCCTATGTAGTTTGGCAAATGATACTAAAATTAATTAATGTTTTCAAAAACATTAAGTGTGGAGATTAACAAGTAGTTGAAATGAATATTATCATTGATGGACATTTCAAGCTAGGTAATCATTAATAAAACATTATTGTTACATTGGGTTTTGGAAAAGGAAAACATAACGATTATTGCGTTAATGTTGGATTTTATTTTTTCTAGCAATCATAAACCAATCTATTGTCATTGTTTTTTTTTTTTTTTTATTAAATTACATTTATATTCATAAATAATTTTTTTTTTTTTTTAATAAATATTTTTAATTTTAAAA